>Ga0181520_10000397_pt1 | contig 96349 bp, 84 predicted proteins | sample PEATcosm2014_Bin_29_FD_132451 | JGI IMG/M metagenome (GOLD analysis project Ga0181520, IMG submission 132451) | Peatland microbial communities from MTU Mesocosm Facility, Houghton, MI, USA - PEATcosm2014_Bin02_30_metaG | ecosystem: Environmental > Terrestrial > Soil > Wetlands > Peat | place...
CCCTTGAGCAAGCCATCACAGCAGCCATCGCTTCCGTGACTGCGGAGAACTCGGCAGCTTGGTTCCACCATTGCGGTTATCGGATACAGCTACCATGAAACCGCTCTAGGCGTTCGCCTATACTGAGGCAATGCGCCGGTAGCTCCGGCGGCACAATGGGATGGAGGGTCAGATGGCAGTGCTGTTCCCAATGTTCTTAAAGCTCGACGGCCGCAAATGTGTGGTGGTGGGCGCCGGACGCATCGCGACGCAGAAACTTAAGAGTTTGCTGGACTGCGCTGCCGACGTGCAAGTCATTGCACCTGAGGCCAGCCCCGAGATTCAGGAGCTCGCGCGGAACGGCGCCGTCACCTGGACACAAGCAGAATTCGAGGCCACGCATCTTGCGGGCTCGTTGCTGGTGATCGCCGCCACGGGAAATCCAGCGGTGAATCAGCAAGTGTATCGGGCGGCAGAAGAGTACGGCGTTCTTTGCAATGCGGTCGACGAGCCAGAGAGGTGTGATTTTTATTATCCGTCGGTTGTCAGGCGCGGCGACCTGCAGATTGCAATCTCGACGGCAGGTAAGAGCCCGGCGCTCGCGCAAAGAATTCGCAAGGAATTGGAAACACAATTCGATTCGAGCTACATCACCTGGATCAACTGGCTGGGATCAGTACGCGAATTGTTCTTTAAGCGTGAGGTGGAACCCGGATTACGCGAGAAAACTTTGCATCAAATTGCCGGCCGCACGGTCTTTGAGCGATTCAGGGCTTCGAGGGAACGGAAACTCCAAGCAGAGCGCCGTTAATCCCGCAGCCAGCCTTAGACCGTCTACTCGTCGTTTGAATGTTTGATGGTAAATTCCCAGAAGGCTCCAGCAAGTCCTTCTGGCTTCGGCCCGGACGGATAGACGAGCGAGAAATTCCGGGCAATACGCAATCCCTTAATATTCGCCGTCGCAAATTTTCCGAGAGGAAGTCTGGGCAGAATCGCTGCGCGAGTCACGAACCCGATGCCCAGACCTGACTCGACGCTGGAGATAATGGCCTCGGTCGAATCCAGTTCCATGACCACTTCCAGATCTTTCGCCTTTAGTCCAGCCTTCGCCAGCGCCGCTTCCAACACTCTGCGGGTTCCTGAACCCTGTTCGCGCATGAGGAAGTGCGCGCCCTTCAAATCCTGAATGGTCAAAACCTCGCGATCTTTCCATGGATGATGAGCGGGATAAAGCAGCACCAGTTCGTCTTCCATGAAGGGTTCAGTGCGCACGCCTTTGCGCAGCGCCGGTCCTTCGATCAGACCGATGGCGATCTCCCCCTCGATCAGCCAGTCGACCACCTCTTCAGTGTTGCCGCTCCGGATCTGCAACTTTACTCGCGGATGCTCGCGTTTGAAACACCCGAGCATCCGAGGCAACACGTATTGCGCGATGCTGGTAGAAGATCCTGCGCGTAAAAGGCCAGAGTGCTCGCCCTTCAGGGACGCCAGCTCCTCCTGTGTCAACGCGATAATCTCCGCTACCTCCAGTGCGCGCTTTTTGAGAATTCGCCCCGCTAGGGTCAGCACCACTCGCCCGCCAGTACGATCCAACAATCGGATGCTCAGTTCGTCTTCGAGAGCGTTGATCTGTTGCGATACAGCAGGCTGGCTCAGGTGAAGCTCTTCTGCCGCGCGCCGAAAACTCAAGTGATCGCAAACCGAGCGGAATACCTTCAGCCGGAAATTCTCCATTTTCGTTCTATCGCCTCACAGAAACCATTCTACTGAAACGAATGCTCAATTCAGTCGGATCTTTGCGATTGCGGCTGCACTACCCGGCGTGCGGAGGAGCGCTCGGCGTGAACCCGTCAGGATCTCGCGATCGGCGTGGCGTGAAGCAACCAGGCAAGAGCGGCGAGGAGTGCAGCGAAATACAGTTGCACGGTGACCGAGTTGTCGGATGGAATCTGTTTGCGGAAAAGCTGCCAGACGAAGCCGGCCGCCACCAGAAGCAGAACCATCTCCCCGCTCCACCAGAAGAGCAGGCCACTGAAGACGACCAGGCTTATGCGGCCCATTCTGTCGAGCGGCTGAATGGCTCCGTTTCCATCGAGCATCCACACAGGAATGAGGTTTAGCAGGTTGAGCCACGCTCCAGTGTGAGCCAGGGCCGCCCAGAGTGGATGGCCGGTCCTCCAGAAAAGTGCTGCGGCAAGGTACGCTGCCAGTAATCCGGTGGCGGGCCCGGCGAGTGAGATGAAGGCGCGGACCTCGGTGGAAACGCCAAGCCCCTGCCACTTCACGTAAGCTCCGAGGCCAGGGAGAAAGACTGGCATTTCAGCGGGCAGGCCGCGGCGCTTCACCTCGACAAAATGGCCCATCTCGTGAAGGAGGATCATGACCGCGAAGCCGATGCCGAACCATGCACCATAGAGCGCCCAGTAGATTCCGAGAAACGCAATGAAGCTGAAGAGAAACTTAACCTTCAGGAGCGCGAACAGAATCGTTTTGGCCTTGGCCAGCAGGATAACAAGGGGCGCCAGCGGACCGAAGCGCTTGGCCCAGGAATGCTGAGGCTTGGGTTCAGGCGCGGTTGAGGAGGGAGACCGCTCCAGGGCACGCGCATGATTCTCGATCCACTGCGCCTGCTTGGAATCCGGCGGAAGCAGTTCCCAGGCTGCGAGCCAGACCTTACGCGCATTCGCCGAGTCGCTGTCGCGCTCAAGTTGGAGGGCCTGTGCGCGTAGGGTTTCGAGTTCCTCTGAATGGACCAGCGCATGACACTGCGGACAGAGTTTGTCATCCGGATTCAACGGCGCGAGACAACGATTACAAGTTCCTTGTGGCAAGCGATCCGATCCTTCTAGTACGGGCCTTGAACCATAGGCGGAGGCGTCTCCACTGGGCTGTCTTTTATACTCAGCCGTCTGGTACTGCGGCATCTTCACTTGCTAGTTCATTCCGCAGCCACCACCGCCGCAGGAGCCATGAGGCATGCCACAGGGCATCATGGGAGCCGAGCCGGAAGACTTCTCCGTGCCGTGCGCGGCAAAGGTAGAGAGCTGCTGTTCGAGTTCGGTGCCTTTACAGGCCGGGCACTCGGATTGCTTGGAACCGTAAACAATGGCTTCGAACTTGTTGCCGCAACCCTTGCAGATGTATTCGAAAATCGGCATCATGACCTCCGTGAGCCGCCAAAGGAAATGGCGTTATGCCATCCAGAGGCGGCGGAACTGATACATTCATTATACGGGTGCAATCGACCCTCGAAGGCTCATGCCCAGCACGGACCCCATTTCTCATCCAACGAATCTTGTGTGCATCGCCAATGACTTTGTGCCGCGGCGCTTTTTGCGCGGAGGACATGCGCAGACTATAGCCGGAAACTTCATGCGGCGGGCGAATCGACTGTCCGAGTCCGAGGAGCGGCTCGTCCAGATTGAGGAGGACGTGCAGATTCTGTGCCATTGCCATTGGCAGGCGGAGCCTCAGAAACGGCTGACTCTGATTATCGTGCACGGCCTTGAGGGCTCAAGCAACTCACAGTACGTGATTGGAACCGCTGGCCGGGCCCTGGCAAAGGGCTGGAACGTCGTGCGAATGAACGTCCGTGGATGCGGCGGCACCGAGCGTCTTTCTTCGACTCTCTATCACTCTGGGCTCTCGCAGGACGTGGAGAAGTTGGTAGCGGAGATGATTGCCGGCGATGGACTGCAGCGAGTGGCACTGGTGGGCTTCTCGATGGGCGGCAACCAGGTGCTGCGCGCCGTAGGTCGCTGGGGTGCCGGGGCTCCGCCGGAGCTTATTGCCGCAGCGACGGTCTCGCCAGCCATCGACCTTGCAATGTCCTCCGACCGCCTCCACGAGGCGGCGAACTCACTGTATGAGTGGTGGTTCCTAATCTCGCTACGCAAGAGCTTTCGGCGCAAGTCCGAGCTCTGGCCTGGACGATACGATCCGGCGCTGCTGAAACACGTACACTCGGTGCGCGATTTCGACGAACACATCACCGCACGCTACATGGGTTTTGAAGGCGCAGCCGATTACTACAACAAGGCCAGTTCGTTGCACGTACTTGAAAAGATTTCGATTCCGACCCTGGTGATCCACTCCGATGATGATCCATTCGTAGCGATTTCCGCGGAAAGCCAACGCAAGCTCCAGGAGAATTCGAGCATAACGTTCCTGCAAACGAAGCACGGCGGACACTGCGCGTTCATCGGCGACTCCGTCGCCGATGACGACGGGCGTTGGGCAGAGCGCAAGATCGTGGAGTTTCTGGCTCAAGTGGAAGCCCGGAGAGGCTACTAAGATGGAAGCGGATTACAGCCTGGAGCTGGGCCCAACAGCGCCTGCGCTGGAGATTCCGTGGCAGGATCCAGAGGGACGACTGCATTACGTGGAGTTGCGCGGAGACATCGGCCGCGAACTGGAGCATAGGGTTGACGGCATACCGGAGGCACAGCAATTCCCTGCCCTGCGGCGTTTCCTGATTGATGCGAATACACAGCAGAGTGCGTGGCAGACGGTGAAATGCGACGTGTGGGCCGATGAAACTGACGCTATGGAGAATCTCTATGGCGCTGCTTATACACAAAGCTGCTATGTGGACCTCGTGCTCGCCGAGCAAGCGGGGAGTTTGCGCGGGAGCCTGGAAACTCACAAGAGCGCGGCAAAAGAACTGGCGCATATGCTCGATGCCTATGAGGCGCTGGAGGCATGCGCCGAAATCGTCGTGCGGCGCTGCTACTTCCATAACACCTCGGACCCGGAAAGGTCTGATGACGGCTATAGCTTGACGCTCTTCCTGATTGGCTATGGAGCTACGCCCGCTGCGGCGGCGGAGTGTTGGGCGAGCACGATGAATATAGCGTCCGAATGTTTATTGAAAGTGCAGCCGCACGAAGACCAAGCGCAAGGCTCGGAACTCGGCTAAAATAGATGTGAGCGCCAGCTCAAGACCCGTGGGAGCGTAGCTCAGTTGGATAGAGCATCTGCCTTCTAAGCAGAGGGTCGCAGGTTCGAGTCCTGCCGCTCCTACCATTATCCGCAACGAATCAACTACTTTGAAGTTCACTTGTCGTGCCTGTGATTCGGCTTGAACAGGATGCCCGTAAGAGGTAAAGTTGTCCGTCCAATCTGGTGCATTCACTGCCGGGGTCTGTGTCTGTGTCTGTGTCCCTAGGAACGCTGGAGAGGCGAGGCGGCCATCTCAAACCTTCCTCCCCATGCAAGCTTGTGCCTAGGCCTCGGCTCCCATTTGTCTCGCCAAGTGGTCGAAACCAACAGGAGGCCGAAGGGCATGACTCACAAAGAAAGAATGTTGATGGCGGTGCGGGGAGAAATGCCTGAAGTACTCCCCTATGCTCCTCGCTTCGATCTTTGGTACAACGCGAACTCATACATGGGAACGCTCCCCCCTCAGCACCGAGGCCGGACGGCCGATGAGATTGCTCGTGCCGAAGGCTGGGCTCTGCAAAAAGTGATTCCAGAACTGCTCAAGGTGAGCGCCCCGGAAGATAACATCTACCGCGGCATCGGGCTCTACTCGCTGCAGGAATGTGGCTATCGGGTTCGCCTATCACCGAACATCCAGGTTGCGGTTCATCGGAGCGAAGACGCTACTCGCGTGGAATATCGCACACCGGTCGGAAACATCAGCGTAACGGAAGCGGTCACCGAGGAGATGCGCAGGGCCGGGGCTTCGATCACCTGGATTCGGGAGCGCGCCATCAAGCGCGTTGAAGATTACGCTGTGCTTGCCTACATCTTCGACAACGTGGAAGTGCTTCCCGACTACGACAGGTATGCCAAGTGGCAAGCCGAGATTGGTGAAGATGGCGTCGCCTCCATGATGGGAACTCTCGCGGCCTGCCCCGTGCAGCACATTCAACGCGACTTCCTCGAGGCCACCGACTTCTTCATCGAGTATCGGGATCACCAGAAGGAGATGCGTCGCCTGTGTGAGAGCATCGGGCGCGTTTATGACCAGATGTTGAATATCGTTGCCAAGTCCCCGGCTGAGGTGGTGCTGTGGGGCGCCAACTTCGACGACACAATCACCTATCCTCCCTATTTCGAAAAGGAGATCAGCCCCTGGCTGCACAAGGCCAGCGCGGCTTTGCGAGCCAATGGTAAGGCTCTCATCTGCCACTGCGATGGTGAAAACCTGGGGCTGCTTGACCTGATCCGCGATTCCGGCATCGACATTGCCGAGGCTGTCTGTCCTGCTCCGATGACCAAGGTTACCATCGACGAATACTACAAGCGCTGGGGTGACAAACTCACCATCTTCGGCGGCATTCCGCAGAGTCTGTTGCTTGAGGAGACCGCCTCCGAAGAGGATTTCAAGGATTACCTGGACCACTTCTTCAAGGCAGTTGCGCCCGGCACGCGGATCATCGTCGGTATCGCGGATACTACGCCGCCTAACGCGATCTTCGATCGCCTGGTTCGATTAGGCGAGCGCGTGGCTAAAGAGGGACGGCTTCCCTTGGCAAGAACAGCGGCCCACCGGGAAGCTCCGGTGCACGAAGCCGCCAAGGAGTCCGCTTCGCAAACAGTTTCCGATGACGCATTCCAGACGGTGCAGCAGGACGTCTTGCAGGGAGATCGGGGGAGCATCGTCGCTCATGTGCAGGAGCTGTTAACCCAAGGCGTAAACGCGCATGACATCCTGCAGAAGGGCATGATCGCTGCCATGGCGGTGATAGGAAAGCAGTTCAAGACTGGCGATGTCTTCATTCCGGAGGTCTTGCTCGCCGCCCGTGCTATGAACGAAGCCCTGCGGGTTCTTGACCCTTATCTTTCGACCGGCGAACTTGCGATGAGGGGCAAGGTCGTGATCGGAACAGTGCGAGGCGATCTCCACGACATTGGCAAGAACATGGTAGCAACCATGCTCCGAGGCGCGGGTCTGGAGATTCAGGACATTGGGGTGAATGTCACCCCGGATGCCTTCGTCAAAGCTGTAACCGACTACCAACCGGACGTATTGGCGCTGTCCGCACTGCTGACTACCACCATGCCGGAGATGCGCGGCGTAATTGGCGCTCTGAACGCCGCAGGGTTGCGGGAGAAAGTTAAGGTTGTGGTTGGCGGTGCGCCAGTGAACGATAAGTACGCACGTGATATTGGTGCAGACGGCTACGCTGCGGACGCCGGCGACGCTGTGCTGTTGGTTAAGGGCCTCTTGGCAAATCGGAATTAGACAACTCGCTGAAAACAGCAGGCTGCGACGAGACATGTGTGGCTCCCAAGCCGCGAGGATTGGGGAAGGAGAGTCGAGATGAGCGAAAGCATGAAGAAGATTCCTTACCGGTGGATTGTGGCTTTTGTCCTATTCTTCTGCTACAGCATTCAGTATCTGGACCGTGTGAAGTCCACGGTGCTAAGCCCTTCCATCATGAAGGATGTCGGGCTGACCACCTCTGACATCGGCACCGGTGCATTTTTGATGATGATCTTCTATGGCCCGGCGCAGCTCGTCTCCGGCTTCCTGACCGACAAATTCGGTGCCAAGCGAATCCTGGTATTTTCGATTGTTGCCTGGTCCTTTATGACGGCCTGGATGGCCCTCATCCGCACTCCGACGGAATACTTCATCCGGATGGCCTTGTTCGGATTGCTGATCGGCACAGAGTACGTGCCCTCGGCGCGCATCCTGATGCGCTGGTTTCCCAAGGAAGGACGCGCCCAGGCGCAGGCAATGCTCTCCTGGGCATGGATTCTGACGCCTGCGTGGGCAAGCATTGTAGCCACGCAGATGGCGGTTTATTTTGGTGGATGGCGTCCGGTCTTCATCGTCACCGCCTCTGTCGGCATTGTCCCGTTACTGCTGATCTTGTTTTTCACTTTTGACCGACCGGAGCAGTACAAGCACATTACCCAAGCGGAGCTCGAATACTCCTACCGCGATGAATTGGAAGATGGCACGCTTAAGAAGGATGACTTCCAGAACTCGCAGGCAAGAATCATGGCGCAGAAGCCTTTCCGCTTCTCTGATTTGTTCAAGCACCGTAGTTATGTGGCCGTGATCATCGTCGATGTCGTCATGCAGATCACGTTATGGGGAACCTTGGTGTGGATTCCTCTTTACCTCTCGGATACGTTTCACTTCAAGCTTGCAACAATGGGTATGTGGAGTGCGCTCTACTTCGCATCTGGAGCAGTTGGAAGTTTTTCCTCGTCCTATCTGTCAGACAAGCTATTTCGGGATAACCGAAAAGTAATGATCTTGGTCTGCTTCATCGGGCTCATCCCCTGGGTCCTGTTGCTTTCCTCTTTGAAGACAGCCAATCCAGTGTTGCTGGCAATTTCTCTCTGTGGCATGGGCTTCTTTGCCAACATGGCATGGGGACCGTTCCTTGCAGTTCCCGCCGAGATCTTTACGCCTGAGGTCTATGGGAAGGCGATGGGTCTGGTGAACGGCATCGGATATTTCGTGGCAGCTTTTGCCGCGAAGATTTTCGGAATGCTGGTAGTGGTTCATGCGGGCGGGTCCAAGGACTACAAAATGGGCTGGATCTTCATCGCCATTTGCGCACTTGCGGGTATCGTTGCAGCGCTATTCATCAAGACCACAACGGCTCAGACGCGACCGCATGCGTTCAAGGCCGGCACAGCCTGAACTCCGGCAGTTAGCTCCGTCGCCGAAGTCAACCTGCTGGCTAGCAGAAGCTGCGGAAGAGACTACTCGACGTTTCCAGTCACGAGAGACTGTGACTACAGTCACGGCGATGGGAACAAAGGGGGTATATAGATTAGCGCTGTTTTAATAATGTCCTAATGGGTGTGGATGGTCCCGAAACTCTGTACAGTGTGAGTTCGCCAAATTGAGGGAATTCACGGTGGAGGGGATCAGATGTTTGGCCTTATTCTTATTGCCTGCTGGATGATCGTGCTCATCGCGGCTGCGATTATCATCAGCAAGTATCGGCAGTGGCGATTAGAAACGCTGGACGAGCGAGCTCGGGAACTAGGCTTTTCGTTCGATGAGAACGGTAGTCCCTTCGAGGGCTCGGAGGTTCGTGGACTCTCAGTTTTGCGGTGCGATCCCTCCGCTATAGTCAGCCGGATGATGACCGGCAAGATCGGCGGCTGCCCGGCGGTCGTCTTCAACATGATTTGCTATGGCAAGCACTGCCAATCGGTAAACGCGGTCACTATCGCTGCCTTCCGATCTCCTTCAGGACGACTTCCACGCTTCCGAATTGGCGCTAAAGACTTGTTGCAAGGTCTCAAGACGCGCGTCGCCGGCCAGGATGCGAACTGCGAAACAGAATGTGAGTTCGGCAAACGCTGTCTGCTGCAATGCGCCGAAAAAGATAATGCGCGTGACTTTCTCACGCCCCGCAAGCTCTCGGAACTGGAAGGGTTTGCAAAAAACCTTTGCATTGAATCGAGCACCGATTGGGTGTTTGCCTACCGTCCATGCACCCGCCTAAAGCTTGAGGCATGGCCCGATTTCATACGGGAGGCAAGTGCGATTGCCGGAGTCTTATTTGGCGCCGACTCTGCGAGTTCTATGCAGAACCAGCCTCACGCAGTTACCGCCGGAGCAAGATAAGTCGATTACGACGGCACTTAGATTAACCCTGAACAATCGCTCTAACCCTTAAAACGCTGCGCCTGCGCGGGGCTACGGAGCGCAGTTTTATTTCAGGCCGCGCTCGCACCTGCGCCCAACCCACCAGTACGCCAGCACCGCAAGCACTAACAGCAGAGCCGCATGACACAGTTGCGCGCACGTCTGCAGATAACTCTAGATGCTCCGAAAGTAACTAAATGTCGATTAGAAAAACTTATTGCTAATAAGGACAATGTATCTCACCTCTAATCGTGATAGAGGTCACCGCCGATTCATAAGAAGCCGAGTAATGTTCTGTCGGTCAAATTGAGCTACCGGAGATTTGGATGTCCGTATTCCGCGGGCAAATTCCGAAGTTCGCCCGGTGCGGGGTACTTATCAGCGGTTCTCCGCACGGCTCCGATTCCACCTCTCGATTTCGAGGGTGTTATGAGTCGGTGTTCCCGGAGCAAAGCGAGGGCGATCCCGGCCGGTCGCCTCCTTGATCAAATCGCACATCATCCGCAATGGCAGCAGGTTTCTCTTGCCTTATTTCTAATTACTGTACGGCTGCCGTCGTGGGTACTCTGCATGCCTCGGGATAACACGGACTTTGAACAAACGGGGCTCTACTTTATTCGGTTGGTCTTTATAAATAAGGCCTTCATCGATCAAACGATGGGCCTGGAGGTGATAAGTGCCAAGTTATGTGCTTCCTGATAAGTGTGATGGGTGCAAAGCATTGGACAAGACTGCCTGCCAGTACATTTGCCCCAACGACCTCATGGTTCTCGATAAAGAAAAAATGAAGGCATTCAACCGCGATCCCATGCTGTGCTGGGAATGTTATAACTGCGTTAAGATCTGCCCGACGCAAGCAGTGGAAGTTCGCGGCTACGCAGACTTCGTTCCCCTCGGCGCTTCCGCAACACCGCTACGTTCCACGGACTCCATCATGTGGACGGTGAAATTCCGCAATGGAACACTGAAACGTTTCAAGTTCCCCATCCGCACCACGCCAGAGGGCGTTGCCGAACCAACCGGCGGGTTCAAGACTCACCAGGATCTCAACAGCACCGCGCTAAGTACCGAGCCAGAGGCCTTGGGATTGCCTGCGGTCTTCACCCTGAAGGGAGACGCCAATGCCTAAGTTTGAAACTGTTATCGTCGAAACCGATCTGCTTATCGTGGGCGGCGGCATGGCCGCTTGTGGTGCAGCCGTCGAAGCGGCTCACTGGGCCAAGGCGCACGGGTTAAAGGTCACGCTGGTCGACAAGGCCGCGGTGGACCGTTCCGGTGCCGTGTCACAGGGCCTGTCGGCCATCAACCAGTATGTCGGTCTGCGCGACGGCGCCAACTCCGTCAAGGACTACGTGGACTACGTTCGCAACGACCTGATGGGCGTCACCCGCGAAGACTTGGTGGCGGACATTGCCCGCCACGTTGACTCCACCGTGCACCTGTTCGAAAAGTGGGGTCTGCCGATCTGGAAAGACGAGAAGGGCGCATACGTTCATGAGGGCCGCTGGCAGCTCATGATCAACGGCGAGTCCTACAAGGTCGTGGTCGCGGAAGCCGCCAAGAACGCGCTGCTGAAGACAGGCGTCGGTGAAATCTACGAGCGCGTTTTCATTGCCGGTCCGTTAATGGATGGCGATCGTTGCGCGGGCGCCATCGGCTTCTCGGTGCGCGAGAACAAGGTGTACGTCTTTAAGTCCAAAGCCACGCTGGTGGCCATGGGCGGAGCCGTACATGTGTTCAAGCCGCGGAGTTCGGGCGAGGGCTTCGGCCGCGCCTGGTATCCGCCGTTCAACACCGGCTCGTCAGCGTATTTCACGCTCAAGGCCGGCGCGGAAATGACCTGCCAGGAAGTACGCTTCATCCCCGTGCGCTTCAAAGATGCCTATGGTCCGGTGGGCGCATGGTTCCTGCTCTTCAAGTCGCGCGCGACCAACGCCATGGGCGGTAACTACATGATCGAGCGCAAGGACGAGTTGCAGAAATGGGGACCGTACGGAAGGGTAAAGCCAGTCCCGGCGAACCTGCGCAACTACCTCGGAATGCTCGATATACAAGAGGGCAAAGGCCCGCTGTCGATGCGCACTGAGGAAGCCCTTGCAGCGATCTCCGCGCAGTTCAAGGATGATCCCAAAGCATACGCGAAGAAGATGAAGGAGTTGGAATCGGAAGCCTGGGAAGACTTCCTGGATATGACGATTTCACAGGCTCTGCTGTGGGCTGGAACCAATGTACAGCCGGAGCAGAAATCCTCTGAAATCGCACCCTCCGAGCCCCTCTTTATTGGCTCGCACTCCGGCGCTTCTGGTGCCTGGGTCAGCGGTCCCGAGGACCTTCAGACTGCCGAGACTAAGTCTCAGTATTTCTGGGGTTACTCGAATATGTCGACCGTAAAGGGTCTGTTCTGCGCGGGTGATGCTTCTGGCGCTTCGAGCCATAAGTTCTCATCCGGCTCGCATGCCGAAGGCCGCATTGCTGCTAAGTCCGCGATCAAGTTCGTCGTGGAAAATAACGCCGCACCCAAGGTGGATCAGGCAACAATCGACGCGCAGATTGCGGAAATGATGAAGCCTATGGAGACCTTCGAGAAATCTTCAAAGGCGACCTCTGATCCTGAAGTGAACCCCAACTACATCAAGCCCAAAATGTTCATGCTGCGTCTGCAGAAGATCATGGATGAGTACGCGGGCGGAGTTTCGTCGCAGTTCACTACCAACAAGCCTTCTCTCGAGCGTGCGTTGGAACTGCTGGATTTCCTGAAGGAAGACTCAGAAAAACTGGCGGCGGCGGATGCGCACGAACTAATGCGCTGCTGGGAAAACATTCACCGTATGTGGCAGGCAGAAGCCCACGTGCACACCGTGCTGTTCCGTGAAGAGACGCGTTGGCCGGGCTATTACTTCCGCGCCGACACGCCAAAGCTGGACGACGAAAAGTGGCATGTTTTCGCCAACTGCCGGTGCGATCCGAAGACCGGAAAGTGGGAGATGTTTACACGGCCCATTATTCGGGTTTTCGAAACCAAAGCCGCGACGGCTGGAGCTGATTAGTGTTATGGGCGGGGCTTGCGTCGCAGGTCCCGCCCGGTTTTTTGATCGCGATGTATCGCGTCTTTAAAGAGGTTCCGTGGATAAGTTGACTGAAACCCGTTGCCCTCACTGCGGTGAGACTTTGGCTAAGTGGGAAAACCCGGAATTGAATTCCTGGAGTGGCGAATATCAGTACGTCTGCTTCAACGACGAGTGCCCTTACTTTGTACGTGGTTGGAATTGGATGCAGGAGCAATTCAAGGTGACTGCTTCTTACCGTTATCGTCTCGATCCGGCCACCGGAGAAAGCGGTCCCCTCCCGGTGTGGTCAAAGCAAGCGTTGCGCACCAGTATTCTCGCGGCTGAATAAGAATTCAAGAATTAAGGAGCCCTGCTATGGCTGAGGCTGAATTCCCGGAAACAGATGTAATACAAAATACGCCTCGGTTGGGCCCTGACGACCGGTTCACGTTTCATTGCGATCCGTCTCTCGACTGCTTCGGGCACTGCTGCCAAGACGTTTCAATTTTGCTGACCCCCTATGACGTGCTGCGTATGAAGAAAGCGCTGGGGATCAATTCCTCAGAGTTCATGGAGCAATACACCTCGATTGCATACTCCGCCGAGAAGCGGGTGCCGGTGGTGTTTCTCAAGATGAACGAAGACGACAAGAAGTGCCAGTTTGTTAGTGAAAAAGGCTGCGGTGTTTACGCCAACCGTCCCTGGGCTTGCCGCATGTATCCGCTGGGGATGGCCGAACGGGGAACTTCGCAGGCGGCCATAGAACGGTTCTACTTTGTGTTGAAGGAAGAGTTGTGTCATGGGCACGCGAAGGGCAGCAAATGCGCGGTCCGCGAGTTTATCGACGGCCAGGGAGTCGAGCCTTACGACGTGATGCAAATACCGTTCCGCCGATTATTGGCCGTGGCTGCGGAACATAAGGAACCGCTGACAACCGAGCAATGCGCTATGTATTACATGGCGCTCTACGATATCGACCGCTTCCGGCGCTTTGTTTTCGAGACTCGTTTCCTCAAGCTGTTTGACGTCGACGAAGCGCGGGTCCACGCCTTGCGCACCGACGATGAGGAACTACTGGAGTTGGCCGTCGAGTGGCTTGCCTTCAGCCTCTTCCAACAAAAAGCCATGCGGATGAACAAGTCCGCAGCCCAGCAACAGCGAGCCCCTGGGTCCGCGGCATGCACCAACGAAGCCTCGCCGGCCTAGATCATCATGTCTACTACGGAAACCACGAACGGAAACAGCAAAGCTCTCCTTGTAATCGGCGGCGGCATGGCGGGACTGACTGCAGCGCTCGATGCAGCCGAGGCGGGGCTCGATGTCATCCTGGTTGAAAAATCGCCTTATCTTGGCGGACGGGTGGCCGGCTTCCATAACTATTTCCCCAAGCTCTGCCCGCCCTCGTGCGGATTGGAAATCAACTTCAAACGTCTGCGGAACAATCCCCGGATTACCGTCCTGACCTTGGCGGAGTTGGAAAAGCTGGAAGGCGAGCCAGGGCATTACGACGCGGCGATCAAGATCGCGCCGCGCCACGTGAGCTCGGCTTGCACATTATGCGGCGACTGCGTTGACGTCTGTCGGTCTGAAATTGCCGATCCGTTAGAGTTCGGACTGATGCGGACGAAGGCAGTGCACGCGCGACGGTTGGCCGCATTTCCCGCAATGTATGTGGTGGATCGTGCCGCTTGTGCTACCGGCTGCCATGCCTGCTCGGACGCATGCAAGTATGGGGCAATCGACCTTGCACAGGGCGTCGAGCACAAGACTTTTCATGTCGGCTCGGTGGTCGTGGCGACTGGCTGGAAACCGTATGACGCGACCAAGCTCGACAATCTCGGCTACGGCAAGTGCGCCAATGTTGTCACCAACATAATGCTGGAGCGACTGGCAGCAATGGACGGTCCAACCGGCGGAAAGCTGCTGCGTCCCTCCGACGGCAAATCACCTGAATCGGTAGCCTTCGTGCAATGCGCGGGCTCGCGCGACCACAACCACTTGCCCTATTGCTCAACGGTGTGTTGCTCCGTTTCCCTGAAGCAAAGCACTTACGTTCGCAAACTCTACCCGGAAGCCAAAATCACGATCTTCTACATCGATGTCAGGACGCCCGGACAATTGCAGGAGTTTGCTTCCAAGGTGCGCTCTGACGAAGCAGTGGAGATGGTCAAGGGGAAAGTGGCCAAGGTCGAAGAGGACACGCAAACCAAGGATCTAAAAGTCACCGTGGAGGATGTGCTCGGCGGCAAGAAGATGACGCGAACCTTCGAACTGGTGGTGCTCGCCACCGGAATCATGCCTCAGACCGAAGGGCTGCCCGCGGATTGCAAGCTGGACGAATTCGGCTTCGTGGTCAATGGCTCACCCGGATTCTTCGGCGCCGGCTGTGTCAAACGCCCGGCGGAAGTTTCCGCCACCGTCCGCGATGCAAGCGGGGCAGCACTGAAGGCGCTACAGATCGCAATGGGGGCCGCGCACAATGGATAAGAAACTGGGACTCTACATTTGCAGCGGTTGTTCGATTGGCGACTCGGTGGATGTGGACAAGCTGGCGGGCGTAGCACAAAAAGGGAACAAGCTGGCTGTGTGCCAAACCCACCCATTTCTCTGTGGCAATGAGGGCGCGGCGATGATCCGCGGAGACATCGAGCGTGGCGTAGTCGATGCGGTGGTCATTGCCGCATGTTCTCCACGCGTGAAAGCCGAGAGCTTCTCATTCGATCCCCGGATGGTGCTCGAGCGCGTCAATCTGCGCGAGCACGTTGCCTGGTCGCATGAAGCGAAGCATGAAGACACACAGGCGATGGCCGAAGACTACGTTCGGATGGGTCTGGTGAAGGCCGAAAAGATGGAACCGCTGGAGCCGTTGCCCGAGGACACTATCTCCCGGACCGTGCTGGTTGTGGGCGGCGGTGTCGCTGGCGTCAGTGCGGCGCTGGATTCAGCCGCTGCCGGATACGACGTTGTGCTCGTCGAAAAACAGCCGCAGCTGGGTGGATTCGTAAAAGGCCTCAAGAAGGTATTCCCAACGCATGCTCCTTATACGGAAGCCTCCGTCGATGGGCTCACGGACAAACTTCAAGCGGTAGTCTCGAACCCGCACATAAGAGTGTTCTGCTCCACCAGGATCGTGAAGACGGAAGGCCAGCCCGGAATGTTCGACGTGACCATCGAGGAAGCGTCAGGAACGTCAGTGCACCGCGTCGGCGCAATCGTCATGGCAACCGGCTGGCAGCCCTACGATGCAACCAAGCTGGGATCGCTCGGGTATGGACTGCCGAACGTGATCACGAATGTCGAGCTGGAGCAGATGGCTGCGCGCGGGCAAATCGCCCGGCCATCAGATGGCAAGCTGGCTAAGCGCGTGCTGTTCCTGCAGTGCGCCGGCTCTCGCGAGCAGGATCACCTTGCTTACTGTTCCTCAGTCTGCTGCATGACCACCCTGAAGCAGACAGAATACATCCGCGAGCAGGACTCGCAAGCCGAAGTCTTCGTTGTTTACCGCGACATCGTTACCCCCGGGCCTTACGAGAAGTACTACAGCAAGGTTCAGGATCACCCATTGAATTTCTTCATGAAGGGCAAGGTAACCCAGGTCGCAGCAGCGGCCGGTGACCGGGTCCAGGTGAGCCTCGACAGTGAATTGCTTGGCGCGCCAATGCAGGTGACGGCAGACTTGGTGGTACTGGCAACCGGGATGGTGCCCAACTCCGCCGATGGTCCGGCAATTCGCGCTTTGCGTGACGCCAATGCCAAACTGGCCCGCAATGAGAGCGAGACGCAGTGCAAGGATGCCGAGACGGTCATTGCGCAAATGAAGCACCACGAAGGAACTGAGATTCTAAACCTCAGTTACCGGCAGGGACCCGATCTGCCCGTACTGCAAGATGGATTCCCCGATTCCAAATTTGTCTGCTTCCCTTACGAGAGTATGAGGACCGGCATCTACGCGGCGGGAGCGGTTCGTGCACCGATGGATGCGGCGCTGACGGAAGAGGACGCAGGCGGAGCCGTGATGAAAGCGATTCAGTGCATCGAACTGGCCACCCGAGGCCAGGCGGTGCATCCCCGTACGGGCGATCTCTCCTACCCCAGCTTCTTTCTGCAGCGCTGCACGCAATGCAAACGTTGCACTGAGGAATGCCCGTTCGGCTCGCTCGACGAAGACGAGAAGGGCACGCCGAAGTTCAATCCATACCGCTGCAGGCGCTGCGGAATCTGCATGGGTGCTTGTCCGGAACGCATTGTTTCCTTCAAGAATTATTCGGTGGACATGATCGCCAGCATGGTAAAGGCAATCGAAGTCCCCGACGAATTCGAAGAGAAGCCGCGCATCCTTGTGCTGGCCTGCGAGAACGACGCTTATCCCGCTCTCGACATGGCTGGCCAGGGCCGCCAGCAGTATGACCCCAGCGTGCGCATCATCCCACTTCGCTGCCTGGGCTCAATGAATATCGTGTGGATCGCCGACGCACTGTCTCGCGGCATCGACGGTGTGCTGCTGCTGGGATGCAAATTTGGCGATGACTATGAGTGCCACTTTATGCGCGGCAGCGAACTGGCGAATCGCCGCCTGGAAAATGTGAAGGAAACCTTGCAGCGGCTGCAATTGGAATCCGAGCGCATTCACCTGCAACAACTCGGTATGGATGACTACGCCCGTCTGCCTCAGATCATCAACGAATTTGCGGCCCGTATTCGCGAGATCGGACCGAACCCATACAAGGGGTTTTAGATGCCTGAACCTATTTTGGCCGAACCCGACGTTCAGTTCATCCGCGAACTCATCGCGGATGGAGGGGGCGGCCTCAAAAAGTGCTTTCAGTGTGCAACATGTTCCGCGGTCTGTGACATGTCGGACCAGGCAGTAAGCTTTCCCCGCAAGCAAATGATCATGGCGCAATGGGGTATGCGAGATGAATTGCTGAAGGATGCCGGAGTTTGGGTCTGTCACGATTGCGGTGACTGCACGGCTCATTGTCCAAGAGATGTAAATCCCGCTCGCATCATGAGCGCCATCCGGCAGCAAGCCATCCGCAATTTTGCATTCCCTGCATTTATGGGCGAGCTGGCGGCAAAGCCGGCCACAAGTATTCTGATCCTCATTCCCGCCGCACTTCTCGCGCTGCTTGCGATGTTGCCGCTTCAGTTCACGCATCAGTGGTCGACGATCATACCCCAGCCGCTGTTGCTGTTGTTGCTGGTGGCTGTCACCGCATTGATGCTCTGTATTTTTGCGGTAGAGATAACCCGGTTCGTGCGTGCCTTACGCGCAGGAGGAGCCGAAGGCAGCATCCTGTCTGCGCTCGGCCCGACCTTGAACGAGATTGGAGGACACGGCAAGGCTGCCACCGCTCGCATGGTCGATTTTGTCATCCGCCGCCTGAATCCCAAGACGGGAGCCCAGGCTCAGTACATCACCGGCTGTAAAGAGGAAAAGCGGCGTTACCTGGCACACATGCTGGTGATGGTGCTGGTACTCCTCCCACTCGTGGAAATTCCTCTGCCCGTACTTCATCCGTTGAAACTTTTCATCAACGTTTGTGGCCTCGCCGGGGTAACGATTTTTATTGTCAATCGGCTCAGGCCTGAAGTGCGGGCCAAGAGTACGCCGTTTGACTGGTCTTTGTTGGTACTGCTGGAAAGCATTTTCCTAACTGGATTGCTCTTTGAAGTCGTGCGGCCATTGAATCTTGAGCCGCTGATGTACGGTTTTTATTTTGCACATTTTACTTTCATCTTTGCTCTTCTGCTCTACGCACCGTATAGCAAACTCGCCCACGCTCTCTATCGGACGGTTGCCATGGCGGCGACGTGGGAAAAACAACAACGTCTGTTGCATGCCGCTCTTGTCCCGGAACATTCCTCAGAATCGCACACAACCTGTGTGTCCTGCGGAACTCCCGGCAAGGACGGAATTTCATATTCTTAGGAGAACTTATGAGTAAGCTCGTTCCGCCACATGGTAGCTCCGAACTGAAGTGCCTCCTTCTAGAAGGCGAAGCAAGGGCCGCAGAAATCAAGCGTGCACAAACGTTGAAAAAGGTGCAGATCACCAGCCGCGAAAGTGGCGACCTGATCATGATGGGTATCGGTGCGTTCACGCCGCTCGATGGCTTCATGGGCAAGGCGGACTGGCAGGGTGTCTGCGACAGCTTCCAGATGCCAAGCAAGAACAATTTGTTCTGGCCCATTCCGATCACGCTATCGACCACCGAGGAGATCGCAAAATCGATTGCGATAAACGGAGAAATCGCGCTGATCGACAACGAAAGCCAGGAACTCGTGGCCACCATGAAGGTCACTGAGAAGTACAGCATCGACAAGGCCCACGAATGCAAGCAGATCTTCGCGACCAACGATCCGGCACACCCGGGCGTACAGAAGGTCATGGAGCAGGGTGCGATCAATCTGGCAGGTCCCGTTAAGGTTGTCTCGGAACTGGATTTCCCCGAAACCTTCAAGGGAATTTATGAGCGTCCGGCCGAAGCTCGAAAGCAGTTCGAGGAGCGTGGCTGGAACTCGGTGGCCGCCCTGCAGTTACGCAACCCGATGCACAACTCTCATGCCTACCTGGCTTGGATTGCCATCGAGATCTGCGACGGCGTCTACGTCCATCAGTTGTTGGGCAAGTTGAAGCCCGGCGACATTCCAGCCGATGTGCGCGTACGTGCCATCGATGCGCTGGTCAGCAAGTATTTCCGCAAGGAGCGGGTGATTCAGGGCGGTTATCCCATGGAAATGCGGTACGCCGGTCCACGCGAGGCACTGCTGCACGCATTGTTCCGCCAGAACTATGGCTGCTCGCACCTGATCGTTGGCCGGGATCATGCCGGAGTTGGCGACTACTACGGCCCGTTCGACGCGCAGAAGATATTCAAGGAAATTCCAGCCGGCTCACTGGCCATTCAGCCGCTGCCGTTGGATTGGACATTCTACTGCTACGAGTGCGGCTCCATGGCTTCCATGAAGACCTGCCCGCACACCAGCAAGGCCGTGATTGACGAAAACGGACAGTACAAAGGCGGCGCTCGCTTAATGCTGTCTGGAACTCTGCTGCGGAAACTGATGAGCGAAGGCAAGCCGGTTCCGGCAGAGTTCTCGAAGCCGGAAGTGATTGCCGTCCTGCAAGAGTACTACGACAAGCTGGAAGAAAAAGTGGAAGTGAAGCTGCACTCGAAGGCGACCGGAGCATAACTGGAGCAGGTGTATCTGTCACCCCGGCAAACGCTATCGTCGACGTTTGCCGGAAGCTCTAAATGCGGGCGGCTTCATCTCGCATGCCTCCCGCAAAACTGGCAATCATAGGCTGCAAGACGATCCGCAGTTCCAGGCCGCTTGCTGCTCACTCGAGCGGCCGCGTTTTACCGGCAGGAAAGGAGGAACCATGCCTAAGTACTCTTCAAGGTTGTTGGGCCTCATAACTGTACTACTGATTTTCCCCGCGCAATTACTCGCCGAGGATGACTCCATGTTGGTTCTGGTCTCTGATACGCGAAGGCTAAAGGGCCTTGAGGCTTGGTGGGGAAACATGTACAACGAAGGCCACCTTGCGTTTGCCCTTGCCACCGTAGTCGCCGTTCCATTGGCTGGCGTGATCCTGGGTATGTTGGCAGATGTGGTGATGTCCCGATTAGGTATAGATCTGAAGAACAGAGCATTGGCCGAACATTAATTTGTGCTCTTGGCAAGGAGACGAATAAGGAGACGAAAATGGATTGGCTACACGCACTCATGCCTATTGCCGGTATCCCGATCTTTTGGCCAGGGCTGGTTATTCTGGGCTTCGGCGTCGGCATTATCGGAGGTTTTTTCGGGATGGGCGGAGCTTGGATGGTAACGCCCGCACTTAATATTCTCGGTTTTCCCATGGCCTTTGCAATCGGCACAGATGTAACTCACATGGCCGGCAAATCACTTATCTCTACAATGCGGCATTCTAAATTTGGAAATGTGGATTACCGGCTGGGCTTCATCATGGTATTCGGCACTATCGGCGGATTTGAAGCCGGCGCGCAAATGATCATGTGGCTGGAACGCATTGGCCAAATCAATCTTGTCGTCCGTTGGATATACGTGGTGCTGTTAACCCTGATCGCCTGGATGGTCTTCGCCGATGTCGCCAAGCGGAAAAGAAAAGAACGCGAAGCTTTGACGTCTGGCACGAAGCTGGATCCTTTGGCAACGGGTCTGGAATGGCACAAGAGACTGCATAAAATTAACATTCCCCCAATGATCAACTTTAAAGTCTCGGGGATTCGATGCTCTGCCTGGCTGCCCATTAGCATCAGTTTTCTAACGGGATGGTTATCAGGCATCCTGGGCATCGGTGGTGGACTGGTCCGTATGCCAGCCCTGATTTACCTGCTTGGAATTCCGACCCATATAGCCGTCGGCACAGATCTGTTTGAAGTAGCAATCTCAGGTCTCTACGGCGCGGCCACCTATAGTTACAAAGGTCGTGTTGAGCTCGTCGCGGCTCTCATTATGCTCTGCGGCGCGGCGGTCGGCGCGCAGATTGGCACAGTGGCCACCAAGTACGTCAAGGGCTACGGCATCCGAATCTTCTTCGGCCTCGCCGTAGTGGGTTGTGAGCTGTCGATCATCATGAAGCTGCTCTCGGGTATTTTCCCAACCGTCCGGCCGATTACGGACCAGGCGGCAACGGTGATTGTTCTCGGCGCGGTGTCGGCAATTTCACTCTACATTCTGGTCGCGTTTTTGAAAGGCGTCCGGGATGAACGCGCACAACTGAGGTCAGAGAAAGCGCAAGCTGCTCACGCTGGCTAGAAAGGAGCGAACCATGGCAATCAGCAAAAGGATGTTGACGTTACTTCTGGCATGTATCCCGGCGCTGTTCACTCTGGGGTGCGGCGATTTCGGCCAGGTCGAGCAGGGACGGGTTATCGCGTTCGATAAGCAAAAAGGATTAGTCACGGTAATTCGCGACTCATCGACAACAGGGAATAATCCCCGGTACGACGTGCTGCCTCCCTTTACCGTAAAGGTCCCAGCCAATCCCGACGAAATGGGCCCAAACCCGGCGGCAGGTAAACGGCTGCTGTTCGACACAAACAACAAGAAGATTGTGGTCTTCGACGTGGTCGCCGGCAGCATAAAAACAATTACCTACACGCTGCTGACGGAAACGAAGAACGTGGCTAGCGATAATCCTTCGGTCAAGGGCATCAAATTCCCTATTATCGATCGGCAGAACAAGGCAATTACTATTTATTCATCTCGAGACAAGAAGTTGGTAAAGTTCACGCTGGCTGATGAGTATTTTGCGCTTCCCGATGACACATGGCAGGCGGGAGACGACGTCCGTTATTACTACAAACAGCCAGGCCAGGCACTCCGCATGATGAATGTAACTAAAACCAACATCATGAAAGGATGATGTCTGGGATATAGTCGTAGAATTCGTCGCCATACCTCGGCAGGAAATTATGCCGCCTATGGCGGGAGCCCCGCGAGATCCCAAATCCTCGCGGGGTGTGGCTTAGCGGCAGGGCGAAGCTGAACTAGGAGCGATGTTCGATGCCGTGGTGGTGGAAGAACAAAAAGCGGGCAGAAGCAGCAGGTTCTCTGCAAGACAGAGTTCGAGACCGCTATGTCAGCTTTCGCGAGCTGCTCTCCCTCAATAACGATTGTTTGGAGTTGTTAGCCAGTATTCAGGAGGACCTGCAATACGCTCCTCCAACACGCGAGTTGCTCGAAGATCGCGTCAGTTGCGTCTTCGACAAGACCGCCGAAGTAGTTCGAACGCTGGAGCGGCTCACCGGCTACGACTATCTATCGCTCCTTGCATCAGTACAGGCGCAACGCCAGGAGGTTGAGCGATACATTGCAGCCGATGACTTGAGACCCACAAATTTTTCGGCATCGCTCTCTGAGATTGACGCAAGCTCCGGCGCGGAAGCCGGAGCCAAGGCAGCCGCGCTGGGTGAGATCAAGAAGAAGCTGCGATTGCCCGTACCCGACGGGTTTGTCATTACCTCGCACGCATACCGGCAATTTTGCGGAATACCGCTATGGCGGCACTTCCGCGATACCACGCGAAACCTGGATCTAAACGACCTGAATCTGCTTCGCCGGGTTTCCGCAGAACTCACCGAATTAGTAATGGCCACGCCGGTGCCTCGAGCGATTGAAGTCGCTCTCACCGAGCGTGCCCTTGCTTTGCAGCGAGCGGGCCTGGCGATTGCCGTCCGATCCAGTGCCGTGGGCGAAGGTGGCGAACGGACATTTGCCGGCCAGTTCACCAGCCTGCTCAACGTTCCTGTCGATCAGGTTGTCGATGCTTACAAACGGGTGGTCGCCGGGCGTTTCAGTGAACGAGCTCTGTTCTACCGTTTGTCTGCCGGACTGCCGGAAGTAGAAAGCCCGATGGCGGTTCTTTGCCTAGGCGTTGTGCGGGCGCAGACGGCGGGAATTCTCTACACCAGAGATCCGAAGGACCGCAAGCTCGACGCTCTATGGATCACTGCCACGCTGGGCCTGGGTCTCGACATCGCCAGCGGACGGGTGCCTGCGGACCTCTTTGTGATCGAGCGTAAGTGGCCCCATCATCTGCTGGAGCAAAGCATCGTTGTCAAAAATGAAGCGGTTGTGCTGGCCGAGAACGGCGGCGTGCTTCGCCGGCCCACATCGCCCGAAGAGGCTTCCGCACCCAGCCTGAGCCCACGGGAACTGGCACTACTGGCGGACTGGGCGCTTCGAATCGAAAAACACTTCGGTGTCCCGCAGGATATCGAATGGGCACGGGATGAGCGTGGGCAGGTCTGGATCGTGCAGGCACGGCCTCTGGCTCTGGTGGACTCGCCGCAGACCCGAAGCAAGGCGCGGGTTAAAGGAGAGCCGCTTCTTGCCGGTGGCCGCACGGTGTATCCAGGCCGGGTTTCCGGTCCTGCATTCCTGGTTAACGACCTAAAGAGCCTGGGCGATACGCCTCCTGGCGCCATTTTGTTTTTGCGCAAGTCGTCGCCTGAGATAGTAACGGTTTTTCCTCGCATTTCAGGAGTGGTAGCCGAGGTGGGAAGTGTGGCGGGCCATGCCGCCTCCCTGCTGCGTGAAGCCAAGATTCCTTCTGTATTCGAATTGGGCGGCGCCTTCGAGCATATTAAGGACGGCGATCCCGTCAGCCTGGACGCAGTGCAGCCACGAATCTATTCCGGAATGTTGTGGTCGCCCAGGATTATTGAATCGCAGATCCACGAGCGGTATCAGGATTCCCATGTCAAAGCCGACCCCATCAACCGGCGTTTGCTGGTGCTTCATCTACTGGATTCCTCCGCCGCCGATTTTCGCCCTGCCGGCTGCAAGTCGGCGCATGACGTTCTGCGCTTCTGTCACGAAAAAGCGGTGGAAGCGATGTTCGCCGTGAACGACAACGCCTTGGAAGGCGATTTGACGTGCTCGAAAAAGCTGATGACGCCGGTGCCGGTAAATATCTATGTGCTCGACCTCGGCGGAGGATTGGCGCTCGAGAACCCGTCGTCAAAAGAGGTTCGGCCATCGGAGATCGTCTCCTGGCCTTTTCAGGCGCTATGGCGCGGATTGACTCATCCGGGCGTTAGCTGGCAGCGCGAAATGCCTGCCAGCCTCAGTGACATGGCGTCGGTCATGGCGAATTCGCTCACCGCGACCACGGGAGCCATGCGGGCGCTGGGCGATCGCAGTTATCTGTTGGTGGCCGACGAGTACATCAATTTCAACACGCGGTTGGCCTATCACTTCACCCTCGTCGATGCCTGCCTATCGCCCATCACGAGCCACAACTATATTTCCTTCCGCTTCGCCGGGGGAGGCGCCACTCCGTACCGGCGCAATCTCAGGGCCTGCTTCGTCGAGTCTTGTCTGGCGCATTACGGATTCCTGGTGGACCGCCGCAATGACCTGGTGAATGCATGGTTTAAGAAGGGACCCGCGGACGAGACCGAAACTCGGCTGGATATCATTGGGCGTCTTATGGCTTGCACCAGCCAATTGGATATGTACATGACCAGCAATGCAGTGATGCGGCGTTACGTCCAGCAATTTCTGGACGGCAACTACGGTTTTCGGATCGACAATGAAGCGAACGCAAAGCCGACGGTCGTTGAGCGCTAGAACACATTCGCGGAGGCCGCAAAGCTGATTTGATTTCGGGTATCTGGAGCTTCGGTTGGTCCTGGGCGATCCATGCCAGGCAGGAGTGTTATGTCAATCATCACCGTTTCCAGAGGTTCCTTTAGTGGCGGAAAAACTCTAGCCGAGTGCCTGTCCCGAAAACTCGGATACCGCTGCGTCGATCGCGATGTCATCATTGAAAGAGCGGCCGCGTCAGGCATCTCGCAAAACGACCTCAGAGAGGCACTGCAAAAACCTCCGGGGTTTCTGGAGCGCTTCAGCCACAAGAGATACCGTTATCTCGCCTTGATTCAGGCTGCCCTCATTGAGGAAGTCCGGACCGGGAAAGCAATCTACCATGGCCTGGCGGGTCACCTGCTGCTTCAAGGCGGACCTCATATCCTGCGCACGCGGATCATCGCACCGATGGAATATCGAATCCGCTCAGCGCGGAACCAGCTTAAGATCAGCCGCGACGAGGCCATCGCCTACATCGAGAAAGTCGATCAGGAAAGACAGAAGTGGACACAGTTCCTCTACGGTGTGGATTGGGGGGATCCCGCCCTCTATGACATCGTGCTCAACTTGGAGCACACAGATATTGAGCAGGCCTGCAACACCATCTCCACGCTCGCGGTGCAAAGATGCTTCGAATTCACTCCGAGGTGCAAAAAGCAACTCGATGACATGGCCTTGGCCAGCCGGGTCAAGGCAACCCTGGCCATCCATGCGTCCACTTCGGAGCTTGAGATGGAGGTCACCGCAGACGGCGGTGCCGTCTGCATGCGGGGAAACGTTCCGGATTCCCAGTTCGAAGAAGTGAAGGACATTGCTCGCGCAGTGCCCGGTGTAATAGACCTCTACCTGCAGGAAACGAAGTAACATCTTAGCCATTCAGGCAGGAGAAACCCTGTATATGTGCGGCGTGGCCCGTCTGCGCTACTGGTGCCCGAGTCCCGCCGTCAGCGCCTCTGTGAGATCATTGCCGGGCAAGACTATTACGGGTATATCTCTTACGAACACGAGGAACTGGCATGGACGAGACACTGGCGGCGAAGGTGATTGCCGAGATCGCCGCAGTCAAGAAGATTCCGATTGAGAGAATTACCGTCGACAGCACGTTTGAAGAATTATCAATGGACAGCCTGGATGCGATGAACTTGCTTTTCTCGCTGGAGGAACACTTCGGCGTGTCGATTCCCGATGAGGCTGCGAACTCCATCAAGGACGTGCGCAGCACGGTAGCAGGAGTCGAACGGCTGCTGGCAGAGAAATCCGGGGCGCAGGGTTGAGCAACGCTGCAGGACGGCGTGTAGTGGTCACAGGCACCGGAATTGTTTGCGCGCTCGGATTGGGCGCTGCCGAGTGCTGGGGTGCGCTGCGCGAGGGGCAATCCGGGATTCGTCCGATTCAATCCACGGACGTAAGCGGGCTTCGCTTTCAAAATGGGGCCGAGGTCCGAGGATTCCGCGCGGAAGATTATTTCGAATCCTCGCGATGCGACCAAATGGATCGCTTTGCGCAGTTTGCCGTAGTGGCGGCGCGGCAGGCGGTGCGCGAAGCGGGCTTCAACCTCTCACCCGAGACTCACTCCATCGCAACTCCATTTGGCGAAGCCTGCGCACGGATCGCGGTTGTGACCGGGACCTCGATGGGCGGGCAGACGAGCCTCGACCGCGGCTTCGTTGCCATCTATAAAGAAGGCCGCCCACGTCCTCATCCCTTCACCATTCCACTCACCATGTACAACGCAGGCGCAAGTCAGATCGCGATGGATCTAGGGATCACCGGGCCTGCGTTCACCATCTCCACCGCCTGCGCCTCGGCGACGCACGCCATTGGGCAGGCTTTCTGGATGGTTCGCTCCGGCGCCGTTGAGGCAGCGCTCTGCGGCGGCAGCGAGGCGCCCTTCAGCCCTGGAATTCTGCGGGCATGGGAAGCCATGCGGGTAGTAACGCCGGATGTCTGCCGTCCATTCTCGCGCGACCGCAAGGGGCTGACCCTTGGCGAGGGCGGAGCGATGCTGTTTCTGGAGACTGCGGAGCGGGCAGCCGCGCGCGGAGCAAAGGTGCTCGGCGAAGTCGTCGGCTTCGGCATGTCAGCCGACGCCGGACACCTCACCCTGCCCTCCGTGGATGGGCCCGTAGCGGCGATGCGCTCGGCCCTGAACGATGCCGGAATGGCGGCCGTCGATGTGGGTTACATCAATGCGCACGGCACCGGGACGTTGGCCAACGATGCGACCGAGACGCAGTCGATTCGGCGGCTCTTTGGCACTCACGCGGAGAAGCTGGCGATCAGTTCCACAAAGTCGATGCACGGACACGCCTTGGGTGCAGCCGGAGCGATCGAGGCGTTTGCAACTCTCATGGCGCTGAGTGAGGGCATTCTGCCGCCAACCGTCAGCTATACCGAGGCCGATCCTGAATGCAACCTGGACGTAGTACCCAACATCGCACGCGCGAGGCCGGTTGAATTTGCGCTCTCGAATTCATTCGCCTTTGGCGGACTGAATGCCGTACTCGCGCTGCGCCGATGGGAGGGAAATTGAGGCGGGTTCCGCAGTGCGAGATATTGGACGACGATACGCTGAATCCGGAGTCGGCCATGGAATCGCTTGGCGATCTGCGTCAGGTGAATCGATGGTTTGGCGGGGTGGCTACCACCGCCGATCTGCTGCGGCGCGCAATGCGAAGAACTGGCCTGCGTTCGGCCCGCGTTTTGGAAGTGGCAGCCGGAGATGGATACTCCATCGCGCGCGCCGTCCAGCGGTTGCAGATGGAAAATCTAAAAGTGGAGCCGCTCTGCCTGGACCGCCGCGAGCTGCGTCAGGGTGCTCATTGCTGCAAGCACTCAATGGTCGGAGACGCATTGGAGCTTCCCTTCCCGCCAGCGAGTTTTGATTTTGTGAGCTGCGGGCTCTTTGTGCATCATCTTGCTCCGGCGCAGGTCATTGCCTTTGTGAACGGCGCGCTTACCGTGGCGCGTCATGCTGTGCTGATCAACGATCTGCGGCGCAGTCCGCTACACCTGGCACTGGTTTACGCCGGGATGCCGATCTTCCGCAGTCGCATTGCATTCGTCGATGGACTGGCCTCGGTCCGCCAGGCGTACACCCCTAAAGAGTTGGCCTGGCTCATCGCACAGACGAATACGGCATCTTTAGAGATTCGTACCAGATACCTGTTTCGCATGGGCGCAATCGCGTGGAAGTGGCGTCCCGCAACTCTGCTCGACTAAGAACGTTAGTGAACAGGCTGTGATTCTTGCGCCCGCCTGCGCGCCTGATCGGCTTCAGCAGATCGCCCCTGCGCGGCGTAGCAATCCGCCAAAAGGTTCCAACGCTGCGGCTCAGGGGCAAGCTGCATGGCCTCCTCGGCGTACACTGTGGCCTTCTGAGCATCATGCAGGGCAAGCCAGGCGCGGCTGCGCCCATCGGCCACCCTGGCGCGGAATGAAGGGTAACTCGGCAACGGTGCCAGCTTCTGTCCAAATCGCTCTGCACGGTCAAAAGCCGAAAGCCCTTCCTCCGGCTTGTTCGTTGCAACTTCGAGATTGCCAAGCAATCGGTAACGCTCTGCCGGAAAGATGGCGAGGTCGGCTGAATGCTGCACCGCCCATGCCGCCTGGGAGTAGTCCTTCTTCTCGATGTAAAGCCGCGCCAGCAGAAACCAACCTTTGTCCGTCGGCCGCATGCTCAGAGCGTGGCGGAAGCGCGCCTCTGCCTCGGCGAACCTGCCGTTAGCCTGAAGCAGTTGTCCGGCAAGCAGCGAGAGATTGGCGTCGCCGGCGAAAAGCTCCTCTGCCTGTGCGATCGCGTCGGCAGCTTCGGCGTCGCGTCCCAGGACGTAGTACACCGAGGCGGCGTTTGCGTAAAAATTGTAGAGTTTAGCGCCTCCATTTGCCGTGGAGCGATCAACCCTGGGCGGTATGATGGGCTGCCGTGCGCAGTCAATTGCCAGATGACTGATCCACGGCTGATTCTGTGGCAGGTTGCGAAGCAGGACGATGGAGACTTCGTCGAGATAGACAGGCCTCCACTCGCTGCTCTCGCAGTAGGCCTTCAGGGGAACCGACTCCAACGCACCGAAGCGCGCAAGCGAAAGCAGGATGGTGTTGATCCCTCGGAGGTCGGCTTCCCGCGTCCACGAGTCGGGCGGCGAGCTTACAAGCGTGCTTTGCTCGGCCAGAATGGCCCCGCCAAATGGAATGGCGCGCCCGTCGGCAAAGTCGCGATAGCTGGGACCAAGGCGAAGCGTAAGGTATCCACCATCGTTGTAGTCGTGGAAAAGCTGCGTGGGTAGCGCATTGTGCTCGATGAATTCGGCGGCGTGCTCCGGATACCACCACGACAGTCCGGGCCCAAACGTCGCGATCTCGCCGGTGGCCAGGTATGAGCGGTTGCTGACCGTATCGGCGATGCGCAGCAGACCCAGTACTGCCACCAGCAAGCAGGCCACCGGGGCCAGCACACGCAACGGTGGCCGCTCCAGCAATTTTACTGGCGCAGCAAAGACCTCTCCCGCGGCGACAATCACCACCACCGCGAACAACGCCTGGAAGCGCAGATGATCTACAGAAATGTAGGCCGCGCCGACAAGCAGAATCGCCATTCCGAACTGGCGGCGACAGAGCGCGGCCAGTGCAGCCGCGCCCGCCAAGAGCAGCAGCCACCAGTAACTGCTGTTGGGGTCGCGAAGCTGAAGCGCGCTGGCGAAAGAGGCCGCGCTCAGGTGCACGCCCGACCACTCACCGACCTCCACGCTCTGTATCCGTGTCACCCGGCCCTGTGCGGCCAGCCCCTCATAGACCCGTACACCCCAGGGATTAATGAGCGTGGCGAGCAGGGTGGCGGCAATCCAAGGTGCCGCGCGCTTCATCCGCGCACGGGCCTGTTGGCGGCCTGAACCGAAGAAAGATTCACCCAGTTCCAATGCCGCGTACGAGACCAACAAAACGATTCCTCCAATGAAGCCGGGGTGAGTGTTCACCCAGGCGATCATGACCACGGGAAGAAGCCATAGCCAACTTTTTTCTTCCCGCCTGTGCTGACGCAACAATGCCAGGAAAACAGCAAAAAACAGCGTAGTGAAAAGCTCCGCCCGGGGCGCGGTCCGATAGACGATCGAAGGCACGGCGAAGATGGCCAGCGCAGATGTGAGAAACCTCGGAGTACCCGATAACGGGGACCGGCCAACAGATGATTCAGACGCTGACGCCGGGCGTCCCATGGCAATTGCGACCACAGCCAAGCAGGCGACGGCGTTCACCCACGAGAGCGCTGCAAAGCCACCGGCGGCATAGGCCACGTAGAGCAGTGCACCACCGAAAGACGGATAGATCCAGGGAACACCGTATGCGGTGTAGGAGAGAAACTCGGTTCGCGGCACCTGGTGATGAGTCACAAGGTAGCGGCCCATCGCCACGATCCATCCAACATCGAAGTCGGCAACTGTGCGCAATCCGGCGACAAATGCGTAGGACAATGCAATCGCAAATAATGCCCACGCCGCGATGCGCAAGCTTCGCTCGGTGATTCGGTCCATTCGGAGATCCTGTGCGGCCATCATAGCCGACCCGGCGCGCAAGCACCACATCTGCGCGACTCGCGCGCAACTCCGCAGTTATTTCCGCTTGCCGGTTGCCGCGGGCAGCACAAATCCGTAGTGCGCCAGCAAGGCTGCGATCTCCGGCCGGCGAATGTAGTCAAGAAAGAGCGCGGCGGTAGCCTTGTCCCTGGAACTCTTGAGAATGACGGCGGCCTGTTCCAGAGGCGCATAGTCAGAGGCCGGCAGTTCTGCAAAGCGGCCAGCGGATTTCATCGCCGGACTCACCGCCAGCGAGAGCGCAACAATGCCTGCGTCGGCATTGCCCGATTGCACAAACTGCGCCGCCTGCGAGATGTTCTCTCCCATCACGAGCTTACCCTGCAGCGCGTCGTAGAGTCCTTCCTTCTTGAGGGCTTCCACTGCGGCGCGGCCGTACGGAGCATGTTGCGGGTTGGCGATCGCAATCTTGCGAACCTGGGGCGAGAGCAGTGTGCGCAGCCCCTGCGAGGGATCGACAGCGGAGCGATTCGGAACGTAAAGCACAAGTTTGCCAACGGCGTACTTGTAGATCGAGCCCGGCTGCGTCAGTCCTTCAGATTCGAGACGCTGCGGATACTGCATGTCGGCGGAGAAGAACAGGTCGAAAGGTGCGCCGTTTTCAATTTGCAGCAGGAACTGTCCCGAAGAACCAAAGTTTAGTTTCACTTTCCTGCCCGTTTCCTTCTCGAACCTCGCGGCGACCTCAGGAAAAACGGAAGTAAGATCCGCCGCAGCGGCAACTGCAATCTCCTGCGCAGTGGCAAATGCAGTGCAGCAGCAAAAGATCACAACGAGCAGAAATTTCTTCATGATTTCTCCATCCACCAAATAGAAGATATGAGCTGCCGGTCAAGCCTCCTTGCCCTTCCAAATGCTTCCGGCAATCACTACGGTGATCAATTGCACCAATATGATCAGCGCAACACAGGCCTTCCACTGGCCAAAGCGCCACAGCATTCCGGGCAACACCCCGGCGAAGCTGCCACCAATGTAATAGAACATCACGTAGAGTCCCGAGGCGGAAGCGCGACCACCAGACTGTGATTCGCGTTGGATATAGCTGGTGGAAGCCGACTGGCACACGAAGACTCCCGAGGAGCACAGTGCAAGACCAAGCAGGATCACCATCAGATTCGGAACCAGCGTCAACAGAATTCCCAAAATACCGGCCATCACCGCGCCAATGAGCGCAACCCGTGAACCGAAGCGCGAGATCCAGACACCACCGAGAGGTGTGATGATGAGTCCCACAAGATAGACCATGAAGAGCGCTCCCAACTGCGCGGGAGAAAGCTCGAACGGCGGTGCGGCAAGATAGAAGGTGATATAGGTGAAAGTTGCTACCAGCGTAAACAGCACGTTGAATCCGACTGCATAGGTCGCAAGCAACTGCGGATTGCGGAGATGGCGCGCGATATTGGTCTCGTCCTCGGCTCCGTCGGGCAGCGGCGAGTCATGCGGCAGCCAGCGTAAGAGAAGAAGTCCGAAGACAATGTCGAGACCTCCAATGGCGACGAATCCGTTGCGCCAACTGGGCTCGACGAATGGAATCAGATGGTGGGTAGCCGCAACCCCGGTAAGGACGCGCCCCAGAAAACCGCCGAGCACGGTGCCGCTCACATAGATCGATATCACCTGGGGCACGCGATGGCGCGGCCACTCCTCGGCAATGTACGCAATCGTGACGCCGAAGACTCCCGGCATGGCAAGTCCCTGCAGAAAACGCCAGAAGACCAGCATCGATAGGCTGCCTGCGGTCGCCGCTAAAACGGTGGGCAGCGCAAGCAGAAAAATGGAGAACACGATGATCCTGCGGCGTCCAACCCGCTCGGCCAGAGCTCCGCAGAATGGCGCGCTAAGGGCGACGCCCAGCGTAGCGGCACTTACCGTTCGACCCACTTCGGACTCGGATGCTCGGAAGATCTGCTCGAGGAGCGGCAGCAGCGGCTGCGTAGCGTAGAGATTAAGAAATGCGCCGATTGCGGCGAGCGTCACAGCAATCACCGCGCGCGTGTCGGGAACACTGCGGTTCGCAACAGCTAAGGTCGGATCGCTTGTAGCGGATTGACCAACGCCCAGCATCGCATCGGCAGTCTTACTGCTGGACAAATGATCTGCTTCCCTGAACCCTGACATGACACCTCAACTCTAAGCGTACCACTGCCGGCAGTAGTAGGTAGAAATGGGAGGTGCAAAGCCCCGCGCCTACAGGAAGCGCAGGCCAATGGAGTGCGAACGGATATAGCGCACTTCCACAGACATCTCTGTTTTGTTGCCCGTAGCAGGTTCAACAACCGTAACCACCAGTCGCTGGCCCTTGAGCAGGGCCATTCGTGCCCACGGAGAAGACGGATCGATCTGCAACCCACCTCCGCCGGTCTCCACCACGCGCCCCAGGTCGTTGCCGTTCTCATCCACCACAAATGCAGCCGCGGGAAGACCAACGCGTTCAAACTCGCGCCGATCCATCAATGGCTTTTCGTTCCGCGGCTTAGGCGATGGGGCGGAAGTCTTTTTTCGGATCATGGCGCCAATTTTTCCCCGCAAACTGCGTTCATCCAAGGCAAAGCTTGGAAATGGTCATCAACTGCATGTTCGAGGTTCCTTCGTAAATGCTGCCGATCTTGGAATCGCGGAAGAACTTCTCCACCGGATAATCCTTGGTGAAGCCACAGCCTCCGAAGATTTCGACGGCCTGGGAAGCTACGCGTTCGGCCACCTGGGAGGAATAGAGCTTAGCCATGGCCGCTTCCTTCAGGAAGGGTACTCCGGCATCCTTCATACGCGCAACGTTGTACACCATCAGACGAACCGCCGTGATCTCCGTAGCCATCTGTGCCAATTGAAAGGCAACAGCCTGAAATTGGGAGATCGGCTTCCCGAATTGCTTGCGCTCCTGCGAATATTTCGCCGCACTCTCCCATGCCCCCTGGGCTAGGCCAAGCATCTGCGCCGCAATGCCGATACGGCCCTCGTTCAGGGTCTCGATTGCGACCTTGTATCCCTTGCCCACCTCGCCCAGCAGGTTCTCCTTGGGAACCTTGCAATCGTCGAGAATTAGCTCTGTGGTGCTGGATGCCCGGATGCCGAGTTTGTCTTCTTTCTTGCCAATGCTGAAGCCGGGAAATCCCTTCTCCACGATGAAGGCTGTAATTCCCTTGTAGCCAGCGCTGGGGTCCACCGTCGCAATAATAATGAAGAGGTTGGATTCCTTCCCGTTAGTGATCCATAGCTTCTGCCCATTCAGCAGCCAGTGGTCCCCCTTGTCCTCGGCGCGAGTCTGCAAGGCGAACGCATCCGATCCGCTGCCCGCCTCGCTCAGCGCGTAGGAGCCAACCCACTCGGCGGCCATCTTCGGCAGATACTTCTGCTTCTGCGCCTCGCTGCACCAGCGGATCAGCGCATTGTTGACCAGGGTGTTCTGCACGTCCACCAGCACTCCCACCGATGGGTCCACGCGCGAGAGCTCTTCGACCGCAAGAATCGCCTCGAAGAACGTGCCCCCAGCTCCACCGTACTGCTCCGGAATCTCGATGCCCATGATTCCGAGCTGGTGAAACTGCTCGACAAGCGAGTGATCCATCACGCCGTGCTCGTCCATCTCCCTTACCAGCGGACGCACGGATTCTTCGGCAAATTTGCGAATGTTATCGCGAAAAAGCTGCTCGTCTTCAGTCAGGACAAGCAGTGGCTTCGGCTGCAATTCACGTCCGGGAGTAGCTGTCATGGAAAATCCGCGGCCTCGCAAGGTAAAGATGACAGATCGCCGATTGTATTCAGTTTCCCATGGGAGCGCAACGGGGAGGGCAAGGCTAACGTCGGTAGACGACTTTCAGACTCTCGTGCTCCAGCAGTTTCTTGTATTGCGCTCGGGCATGCACCGCCCACGGACCTTGGTTATCCAGCTTGAGATAGGCCCGCCAGTGCTTGATCGCCAGCCGAGGCTGCCGCGAGCGCTCATAGGCAAGCGCCAGGTTGTAATGAGCGTCCGCATAGGTGGGAGCAAGTTGCAGCGCAACCTTGTAGGCTGCAATTGCCTCTTCTAGACGCTGGGTTTCATCCAGCACGTTTCCAAGGTCGAAGTAGGCCAGCGCGTATCGCGGATCGCATTCGATAGCCGCCCGGTAATACTCCTCCGCCTTCTCGTAGTCCGACTTGTTGTAGTACAACGTGCCAAGATTAATGTGTGCCGGGGCGTATTTAGGATCGAGCTTCAGAATCTGTTTGTAGCTGGAAATTGCCTCTTCCGCAGTGGATGGATCTTCCTCCAGTGCCACGCCACGAGCGAACAAATCCCCGACCGACTCGCAGGTCGATACCGGACGCATACCTGCGGTGTGTTCGATCAACTGGCCGGAGTCGTTGAAGTCCATGATAAGTTGCCCGTTGATAGGGTCCAGCGCTTTGCCGCCCGTGCGAAAGGCAACGTGCGAACCAAAGGAGAATGATCCTGCCTCAAGCAGCGGATTCTCCATGCCGGCTACTCGCGCCTGCATTGCCTGCAGCGAGGCGAGAATCGTCGCGCTTTTCACCCGCTTGGCACGCAAATCGCGCACCTTTTTTACTTGGAGAAGGTCAAAAAAGGAAAAGGAGTCACGTACAGCCACCAAGCCGGCTCGTTGCCACCCGCTCAGTTGCCGCGCCGTAATCCGAAGAATCCTAAGTAAGTCTGAACGTTCGAAGTGGGTCACTGTTGTTTTTGTTCGGCGTTCAAACTCATTATTGTCAGCGCCCCATGGAATTGCAAGGGGAATCGCAGAACTCGCGGGAAGCCGAGGTGCAGTGCAGGAAATGCCCTAATAGCAATGCAGATTGGGAAATCGGACGTCTCTGCTGTGCTGCACGGGAGCACACGGTTCGCGACCGTGGCTCTTTACGAAAATGCAAAGCTCCCTTTACTATAGAAAAGGTTTCGCCGACGTAGCTCAGTTGGTAGAGCAGTCGATTCGTAATCGACAGGTCATCGGTTCAAGTCCGATCGTCGGCTCCATATTTTTCAACTGCCCCGCTCCCCTGCGGGGTTTTCTCGTTACAGGGCGGAAGCCCGGCCCTCAAGTGCTGCCCAAATAAAGCCAAGCAGAAACTCAGAATCCTCAATTGGCTGAGTCTCGCACTGCCCCAGCAACCTTCGTTGAATGGTTCCCCGGGTCATATCGGCAATGATCCATGCCACCTTCTCAGAGGGGACCCTTCCGATCTCGCCATGCGACGATGCATCTTCAATGGCCGACGCAATGCGGAGCACTGGTTCCCGAAGCCACTCACGATACTGGCTTCGCGTGACAGACAAACTTTCAGATTCGGTGTCCATGATTCGGAAGAATTCTTTTCTGGTCTCTGCGTTCTCAATGCGAGCAAGCGTAAATGCCCTGATCTTGTCTTTCAGATTCTTTGCGGCATCAATCCGCTCCAGGGTGCTCGCCTTCACAAATGCCATGTCCTGATCCAGAACCGCCTTGTATATCTGTTTCTTGGACCGAAAGTAGAGATACACCGTTCCTTTTGCGATCCCCGCCTCATCCGCAATCTCATCGATGATCCCGCGTGCAAATCCCTTGCGTGCGAATACTGTCCGCGCGGCATCCACAATCGCTTTGCGGCGAAACTCCGAAACCACTTGTTGTTTGGTCTTCATTAAGCTCCGGATGCAGCGTCCTCACAATCCGCGCCGCTTATGACTGGCTGGTATATTATAATGACTGCATGGTCATAAGCAAGAAATGTCCGCGCAGGTTGCTCGTGGCCGCCAGTACGCATATCGCGGAACATCATCCACGGAGAGCCCAATGAGCACGCTTACCAGCGCGCCGCCACCTGCGGAACCCGAGCAGGCTGAGTGGAGGCCTTCGGCAAATCCGTGGATGATTACGGTTTCGGTAATGATCGCGACCTTTATGGTCGTGCTTGACTCCTCGGTCGCAAACGTCGCCTTGCCCCATATCGCGGGAAATCTCTCGGCCACCACCGACGAATCAACCTGGGTTCTCACCAGCTATCTGGTATCCAATGCCATCATGCTTCCTGCAACTGGATGGATCGCACGGCGCATCGGCCGCAAGCGTCTGCTGATGGTTTCAATCGCCGTCTTTACTGGCGCTTCCCTGCTATGCGGGATGTCGATCAACATGCCTATGTTGATCGTGGCTCGAATTCTCCAAGGGGTTGGCGGAGGCGGGATGCAACCACTGGCTCAATCGATCCTGTTGGAAAGCTTTCCACCTGACCAACACGGTACGGCAATGGCCGCCTATGGTATCGGAATCGTTGTGGCGCCCGTCATCGGACCGACCTTGGGAGGATGGATCACTGACAGCTACTCCTGGCGCTGGATTTTTTACATCAACCTGCCTGTTGGTTTCGTGGCCCTGTTCATGGTCCAAATGTTCGTCGAAGATCCTCCCTATATCCGGCAGGCCTTTCGAGGGAAAATCGATTATCTCGGCTTTGGCCTGATGGCGATCTGGCTTGGTACCTTGCAGTTGTTGCTGGATAAGGGACAGGAAGCGGACTGGTTTGGATCGGATTGGATACGCTGGATCGCCGCTGCTTCGGTCATCGCACTCATCGGCTTCATCTTCCGTGAATTAATTCATCGAGAGCCGATCGTGCAATTACGCATTCTTGGCGACCTGAATTTCGGCGTTGGAACCGTCATCACCTGCCTCTACGGCTTTGTTCTCTATGGAGTCACGGCCATGCTGCCGTTGTTCCTGCAAACCTTGATGAGGTATCCGGCGATCGATAGCGGCTTGGCTGTCAGCCCACGAGGAATCGGCGCCATGCTCTCAATGGTTATGGTGGGCATATTGGTACGATACGTTGACAGCCGCCTGCTGTTGGCATCTGGCTTCGCAATTCTGGGCTACTCGACGTTGTTGTTGAGTCATATCACCCTCGGAATCTCCATGGCCTCTGTCGCCCTGCCGAATCTGATCAATGGCTTGGCCAGCGGTTTCATCTTCGTTCCACTCACCACCATGACCATGGGCAGGTTGCGCAAGGACGAAGTCGGCAACGCGGCCGGCATCTATAACCTGATGCGCAACATCGGAGGAAGCGTTGGGATCGCATCCGTCACCACTTTTCTGGTGCGTGGCTCACAGGTGCACCAAAGCTATCTCGCAGCAGACGTCACCACGAAAAATCCGGCTGTGGCCGGAATCATTCAGGGACTGCAATCGAAGCTGTGCAGCGGAGGATTCGATGCCTACACTGCTCATCAAAAGGCCTTGGGAATGATTTATAAAATGATCCAGCAGCAAGCATCTCTCCTCGCCTATGCCGACAACTTTCGATTGCTCGGATTTCTCTCTCTGCTTTGTATGCCGCTCGCGCTACTCTTTCATCAAGTCAGAAAACAATCGAACGATAGCCACGCCGCTGTCGGCGAATAAAAGCTCTGTACAACTCGCAGTGATCTTCGATCTATCTCTCTCTGTGATTGAATTTGCATTGCCTCGCGGTTGCATTCTGCAAAGAAATGCAGCACGCCGGATGCAGACGTAGATTCAGATTTGCGTGCCGTGTTCGAGAGAGATGTGGTGTGTTGACTTCCAAAGAAATGGACTCAGCTTGCGGTGCAAACGAAAAGGCCGCCCGGCAACTGGGCGACCTTTTCTTTTTCAAGGGAGAATAGTTCCAACGGAGGCTAGACCGTCAAAACTTTCTGAAGAAATACTATGAGCCCATAAAACAGGGTGTCAAGCTAATTCTCGGAATTAAATGTCTTTACAATCAACAACTTAACTTTTTGGCCCAAGTTTACCGTGGTGACAAAAAATGTCACTTTCGGCCTCTCGCAGGGCCTAACCTCTTACCCGCAGGCAGCTTACGGACACTTTCTCTAGTGCAAATCGAGGCGAATCATCTCGCCATCGTCGCGTGTTTCTCCTGCTTTTCTTGCCCTAAATCGGGGAAAGTAGAACCTTCCGAAGCCAAAAACGGCTCCCGCGCCGAGGGACATCAGGAACAGAACAGCCGCCAGAGTGAGCGCGGCGACCACCACATTGCCGATATTGTCGCGCTTCGCCATACCCGTGTTCTCAGTCCAGGCGACGTTCGCGTCATAGTTCACATTGGCGAGGATGCGCTCAGCGTCACTGCGTGAGATGTTGCCGCGAACCAGCGCAATGATCGGTCCCGTGCGTTTTGCGGCGCTCGTGCCTCCACTTGAGGGCGGAGCTAGCTGCGCAAAGGCGGGAAGCTTGTCAATGGCAATGTGGGGCGTAGGATAGGCAGCCAGCAGAATCTCCGCCGAGCCTGGAGCTTCTCCATCAACGCGCGCCCAGACCAGCTCGGGACTCTTGCTGAAATCGATCAGCTCGGGGCTGATGTTGATGTTGAGTGCCGAGTACGCGGCAGGGCCGGTGAGGTAACGCTCAGTCTCGGACACAACTTGCTTGCTCGGCAAGTGCCCAGACAACGTAGGCAGGAAGGCTGCCGGGCCTTTGGCCTTAGGCAGATCTGCGGCCAACTCACGCAGCTGAGCTCCACTCATGCCCGTGACATGGTCAAACTGCACATCCACCAGGATGTTTCCGCTGAAGAACAGTACGCGATCGTTCAGCGATGCGGCCAACGTCCCAATGTCTTCGCCGCGCATCAGCGGTTGGCGATAGAACGTGAAGGCGGCATACGCGCCGGCTGCATCTTCAAACTGCACCGCTTTCGCCGTCAGGACACGATCATCGTGCTTGTAGGTGGCAACTTCAAAGCCGGTAAAGCGGTCCTCTTTGAGCACGTTAGCGGACGTGCCATCGATCTTGCGCGGATCGTTGCCAAGCTGGGGCTTGCCGCTCTGCTCCCATCCGGCAAAGGCCGCCGGCAGAATCGCCGTGGAAGCTTTGGCCTGAGAAAACACGGCAGGTGTGGCGAATACCAGAGCGAGCAGCGCGACGCACGTAGAACGATGCAGAGGTCTCATGAGCTTTTGAAACTGTTCCCTTATCTATTAGACCACGGCAGGGGCGTGAAAGTTTCCAGTCAGAGCAGCTTGATTCATCCGGCGTACATCTATCCCGCAGATGCCGTGATATCCTGACTATACGAAGTGCGTCCCGCCTCCTGGCTGTTCCAGCACTACCCAAACTATTATGATTTCAGTTTCCAATGTTTCCATGCGCTACGGCGCTAAAATTCTGTTCGACGAAGTGTCTACGGCATTCACGCCGGGAAGGCGTTACGGCTTGACCGGGCCCAATGGCTCCGGCAAATCGACCTTCATGAAGCTGTTGACCGGCGAGTTGGAGCCTCAAAAAGGCACCGTGGTGCTTCCGCGCAAGTTCGGCGTGCTCAGCCAGGACCAGTTTGCCTTCGACGCCTATCGCGTCATCGACACCGTCATCATGGGCAACAAGCGCCTCTGGGCCGCCATGGAAGAGCGCGAGATCATCTACGCCAAGGCGGAGCTGACCGACGACGACGGCATGCGCCTGGGCGAATTAGAAGGCATCGTCGGCGAAGAGGACGGCTACTCGGCCGACACCGATGCCGCGCTGCTGCTCCAGGGCCTCGACCTGCCCGATGAACTGCACGAGCGCAAGATGGGCGAACTCCAAGGCGGCCAGAAAGTCCGCGTGCTCTTGGCTCAGGCTCTCTTCGGCCACCCCATGGCGTTACTGCTCGACGAGCCCACAAATCACCTTGATCTGGATTCAATTCACTGGCTGCAGGGCTTCTTGAATAATTTCGATGGCACGATGATCGTGATCTCACACGACCGCCATTTTCTCAACAGCATCTGTACCCACATCGCAGACATCGATTACGAGACCATCATCACCTACACCGGTACCTACGACGAGATGGTGCTGGCCAAAACTCAGGTGCGCTCGCAGATCGAGGCGCAGAACTCGCAGCGCGAAAAGAAGATTTCGCAGCTCAACGACTTCATCGCGCGCTTTTCCGCCGGCACACGTTCCAGCCAGGTGCAATCCCGCCGCAAGGAAGTCGAACGCTTGCAGGTCACCGACCTGGCCCGTTCGAATATCCAGCGTCCCTATCTCAAGTTCGAACAAAAGCGCCCCTCCGGAAAGCACATCCTGGAGCTTGAGGCCGTCAGCAAGTCATACGACGAAGTTTCCGTCCTGCGCGGCTTCACCTCCAGCATCACTCGCGGCGAAAAGATCGCGCTGATGGGTCGCAACGGCGCCGGAAAGACCTCCCTGCTCCAAGCCGTGCTCGCCAACTCTCCCACTACGCCCATGAAGGAGCTACGCGACACCAGCGGCTACGATGGCGAGTTCCTCAGCTCCGGAAAAGTAATCTGGGGACACGAAGCCTCCGTGGGATATTTCGCGCAGGACCATCGCGCCCTTGTGACGACCGGAACGTCGGCCTTCGAGTGGCTGCATCAGTGGGCCCCCGGCGCGGCCGACGAAGAAATTCGCGGCTTGCTCGGCCAGATGATGTTCGCCCGCGACGAAGCCAACAAGCGCACCGACGTGCTCTCCGGCGGAGAAACCGCCCGTCTGCTCTTCTGCAAGCTGATGCTCCAGAAGCCCAATGTCTTGGTGCTGGATGAACCGACCAACCACCTCGATCTGGAGTCGATCAACGCCTTGAACATCGCCCTGCAGCGATACCCCGGAACGGTGCTCCTCGCTACCCACGATCACGATCTGATCGATGAGGTAGCCACCCGAATCTGGCACTTCGAAACCGACCACCAGATCACCGACTTCAAAGGCTCATACGAGGAGTTCCAGTCAGTCCTGGTTTAAGCCTAGATAAAAAGAACCAGCCATTTGAGCCAAGAGACGACGACTTGGGCGGGTTGGCGGCTGTAGCCATGACGCATCTCTCCCACACGAGAGTCTACGTAGCTCGAATGTCACGGCCAAAATGGCCTCTCTCATTTTCCCTATCGACCCGGAAAGAAAACGGAGCCGAGTACCTGTTTCCGTTGCTATCGAAAACCACGAGCGTCATTTCTACTGTTTTCCCGTGCGCAAAGTCGTGAGGGATAGTGGCGATGCTTTTGCCCATGAGTAGGCCCCGTATTGAATCGCCGGGAGCAAGCTTACCCTGTTCATACCGGCGATGATTCAGCACCATCTCCCTTGGCCAAGTCAGAAAGCTTCCCGCATATGTGTAGGATGACGCCGGAGGCACGCTCTCCGCTGGGTCATACAGCCAATCAAACTCTGGATCGTTCCAGAGCAATTCCAGGTGAAATTGATGAATGACAATCGTTAGTTTGGATGAGTCATTGGTGAGCGCTGCATTGAGAATCACGGCCGTTGTCAGTCCGCCATTCAGTGCCAAAATGACGTTTTCGACGTTAGTGCCAATTTGCCGGATGGTTAAGCGTCGCCGATTATCACGTGTCCAAATGTAGATACCCCAGACAAGCGCGACGACCGAGACAAAGGGAAGAAACGGAAGGAAAGGATTCAGCAACTCGTTGAGGGTGTTAACATTCAAATGAACCTCAATTTCCAATCCACTGAGCTACAAGGCCCTCTACTACTGCGCGCCCTCGCCCGCGCCAACTCTGCTGGCGACCTTCAATCCACTCAGTCCGTTAATGTAGCGGGCAATTCCCTTGTAGAGGGCCTCTGCAATCTTCTGCCGGTATTCCGGAGTCTGCAACCTGCGCTCATCTCCGGGGTTGGAGACGAAAGATATCTCCGCCAGAATGGACGGCATGTTAGCTCCGATCAGCACAATGAACGGAGCCTTCTTCACGCCGCGGTCACGCAAGCTCTTGTCCTTACCGACTAGCCCCAGGTAGAGCGAGTGCTGAACGTCAGAAGCGAACTCTCTCGACTCCTCCACCTTCTCCTTCAACGCAATCTTCTTCACCAGGTCGCCCAGCTCATGCACCGACTTTTCGCTGACCGCGTTTTCGCGGGCAGCAACTTCCAGGGCATCCGGCGACGGATTGAAGTTCAGGTAGTAGGTCTCCACGCCACGCGCCGAAGCGTCCTGGCTGGAGTTGGCATGAATCGAGATGAACAGGTCGGCCTGCTGTTGATTGGCAATCGCCGTGCGCGTCTCCAACGGAACAAAGGTATCGTCGTCGCGGGTGTAAACCACCTGTGCGCCCATCTTGCTCTGCAGCAACTTCCCAAGGCGTAGTGCGACATCGAGGACCAGATCTTTTTCCAGCAGACCGTTAGGTCCGATGGTTCCCGTATCATGCCCGCCGTGTCCGGCATCGATTACGATGCGCCCAACCTTCAGACCTAGCGCGCGAATCAGCGTACGCTGGCCATCGGCGTCCGGCTGCGCCTGGTGTATCTCCGGATAGTGATTCTTCTTGTTGGTCGCAACCGTCGATTTCACCGGGCCGCGAGGCGCCACAACTTGCACCGTGGGCTCCGACGTAGGTTGCTTTGTGGCCTTCAATTCCGGTCCATCGAGATTGGCGACCTCGGACTTGGTCGACTCCTGCTCGGCCGTAGCGGCATGCGTCGGTTTTGTTGCACCGGACGCAACCTCATTCGAGGGCTGCGGCGGCGCTACCCTATCCTTGTTCTCAGCGTTCTTTGCCACCTTCGAGACCGGATGCGAGAAGCTGCCATCGGCCATTCTGGGCCCGAACTCAACGGCCGGTTTGGCTGGCGAACCAGTCGGCAAACTGGGGGTGGTCTCCGGCGCGGCAACTTTCGGTGCTTCGGGCAAAGACTGTTCCGGCTTGCTCCCCTGCGGCACCGCAGGAGATGGAACTCTCTTTTCTCCCTCCTGCTGAGCTCGTGCCACCATGGTCTGCGGCGCGTTCGGCTTGCGCCCGTGTATATCAATGATCAGGCGATAGGGGTTGGGCAGCAGGAATGCCGAATAATCGGAGACCGCGTCCACCTCCAGCACCACGCGCACCATGCCCTTCTGGAACTGTGCGATGCGCACCCGCCGAAGAAATCCGTCGGAAACCTCGAAGGTCTTGCCCACTAGTGTGGAAGCCAACTTCGTGTCATGCAGATCGAAGAAAATCCGGTCGGGATTGGCGACGCGTCCCGCCTCATACTTCACTTCCTGCTCAAGATCGATGGCCACCCGGGTGTAATCAGGAGTAGACCAGTGCCGGATTCCGGTGACCAACGGCAATGTGGTGCGCGCCGCTGAGGCATCGCCCGCCACTTCGAGCGGCTTTGCCTCCTGCACCTTGGAATCTGCAACGCGCGACTCCTGCGCCTTCACTTCGCGCGGCTTCTGCTTGCTGTGCGCCTGCTGTTCAATATCGGCAATCGCCTCGCGTGCGTCGGCGGCGATTTGCAGATGCGGATAGCGGTGGATTACCTCCTGGAATGTTTCGCGCGCTTTTGCGTTCTCCTCCAGATCGTCCTTGTAAATCTGGCCAATGGTGAACAGCGCATCAAAGCGATACTTGCTGCCTGGATATTCGCGGCGGAGGAACTCGTATTGCGCAATGGCGTTGCGCAATGCCTTCTCATCGCTGAAGGCTCGCCCGCTTTCGGCCATCAACTCGGCCACGGCAACCACGCTGGCATCGGCTTTACTGCTGCCGGGTGCCGTGTAGTACACCCCGCGGTAGGCGTCCATCACACGCTGATATTCGCGCCGCGAGCGATCCTTTTGCGGCAGGCCGTTGAGTTCTTCGCGCATGCGCTCGGCGTTTTCAAATTGCGTGCGCGCCTGCTGCTTCTTCTCCTGCACGCTGGCGGCGAAGGCCGTCCCAACAAGCAGGCACAGCAGGGAAAGCCCCGTTACCCAGTGTCCCCATCTGCGCCCAACAAGTTGTCCCGTCATCGACTGCATCATCCTCAGAACCTGAAACCGGCCGAACTTAGTCAATATTGCTGAGCACCAGTCTGCCACGTTCATCGCGGCTGATATGAATCGGGACAGACAAGCTGCTGACGTGCATCTCCGAGCCCGTCCCCATCAGATTGGTGATGCGTTTCACGTAATTCCGTGTCTCCGTATAGGGAGGAATTCCCTTATTACGTTCAACCGCTCCCTGCCCTGCATTGTATGCGGCTAACGACAGAGAAACATCCCCTCTAAAATTCTCCAGCAATCCTTTCAAATGCCGAACCCCGGCCTCTACGTTCTGCTCGGCGTCAAACGGATTGCGCAGGTCATACATGCGTGCCGTCGCGGGCATCAATTGCATCAGTCCCATGGCGCCCTTGCGGGAGACCGCGCTGGGATTAAAGTTCGACTCAACCTTGACCAGTGCACGCACCAGGTTGGGGTCTACATGGTGCCGCGCCGCCGCCTCGTTGATATAGCGGTCGATCTGGGCGGAGCCTACCGAGCGATTTCCAGCCGCTCGAGAATGATTCGTATTCTGCGTAGCAATTTCTCCGTTGACCTGCGCTTTGCCGGAGTCATGCGCGGGGTGCGAGCCTGCGTGCGGGTGTGAGTCTATGTAGCTGGAGACCTCGGCAACCACGGCCTTTGCCGAACGCATCGCACTCGGCGACGCGGCACTAACCCTCTTCCACCGCTTCTCTGCTTTGCTCCAATAGAACAGCCCCGCTGCTTGCTGCGCGCGCTCGGTAGCGTGTGCATGTGCCGAAGCGGCCAGCTCTGCATGTGCCGGAGCAGTCGCCACTTCGTCATTGGTCCAAACAACACGCCCATTCTGCGAGATAGGCCGGACCGATTGCGCCGCCATCAAACCAGCAAGCGCAACAACCATCGCGGCCAGCGCCAGCGAGCGAAGGTGGTGCGCCGGAGTTCGGAGTGTCCAGACTTCGATATTCATAGCTCTTGAAGGGCTACAGCAGTTCCAGGGATGCTGTACAAAGCCGCTGCCCTTGGGCCGTCGCGACCATCAGGAAGCAACGGCAGTGATCAAATCCGAAAGGATATTCCTTCCCTGGAACTGCTCCAGCGCCCGGCGCAAATGTTGAGAAACGTTCCTCAGAGTGACTGGATTATAAGGCCATGAAAGCCGCACAGCAATGATTGAAAACACGGGGAATCCAGTCAGTGAACGGCCAAAACAGGCATAAACACGGGCAAAAGACCTAGACGTATACCGGAGCTATGACCACGGTACATGGCTGAATGGGCAAACTGGCAGAGCAGCCACGGCCAAGCGCGAAGTCCTTGCAATGCGGATGTGAATTCCCAGGACCAGGCGCGCTGCGTCCGGCCCTTTGGGCTAACTAACTTAGAAGGCTCTCGACTACGCCATAGCTCTCTCGCAGTGCCTGGTCGAGTGCCTCGGGATTCTTGCCGCCGGCCTCGGCCATGTCGGGTCGTCCTCCGCCGGAGCCCCCGACTTTCTTCGCAACCTGCCCAACAATCTTGCCCGCCTGGAGCTTTGCGGTCAGGTCTTTCGTAACTCCCACAATCACGGCAACCTTACCGTCCGTGACCGAACCAATCACGACGACTCCCGAGCCAATCTTGTTGCGGAAGTTATCCACCAAAGTACGTAGCTGTGCTCGATCCAGATGATCGGCGCGGTGCGCCAGGACTTTTATCCCTTTCACTTCCTTCACATTGTCATCCGCGCTGGCAACCGCCGAAGCAGCGGACTTCATGCGAACCTGGTCGAGTTCCTTGCGAAGTTTCTTGAGCTCGTCTTCGCGGCGGTCGAGCTCCTGCCTCAGAGCTGCAGCCGGACTCAGATCGCCACGGCCCACCAGGGTTGAGACCAGCCCCTCCAGTTCGTGATCCTCGCGGAAGTGGCGCAGCGACTGCTCTCCGGCCACAGCCTCAATGCGCCGCACCCCGCTGGAAACGCTTCCCTCTTTCAATATCTTGATCAGGCCAATTTCGCCGGTAGCGGAAACATGCGTACCTCCGCATAGTTCCGTGGAAAAGTCGGCAATCTTCAGCACCCTCACCTTTTCCCCGTATTTCTCGCCGAAGAGCGCCATTGCGTGGTACTCATTTACCGCGACGTCGATCGGAACATCCTCTACGGTCTCCACCCGCTGATTGCGCAGAACCTCGCGATTGGCAATGTCCTCAATCTCCTGCAGCTCTTCATCCGCAACCGCCGCAAAGTGCGAGAAATCGAAACGCAAGTAGCTGGGCGAAACCAGCGACCCTGCCTGCTTCACATGAGTCCCAAGAACCTGCCGTAGCGCCGCATGGAGCAAGTGCGTTGCCGTGTGATGCCGCCGTGTAGCAGAGCGCAACGCCGAGTCCACTACGCCGACAAGCTTTTCGCCGACCACGATGGGCTGGCGCGCAACAATCTTATGCGCGCGAACTCCCTGCACCGGCGAGTTCACGCCCTCGACTTCAGCAACCAACACAGTGCGGTCAGCGGAGTACAGCCAACCCTTATCTCCAACTTGCCCGCCGCTCTCGGCGTAAAACGGCGTGTGGTCGAAAACCAGTTCGGCCTTTTCTCCTGCGCGCACCTCGCGACCCCCTTGCCCATCAACCACGATGGCGAGAACCTCGCAGTTGGCGGATTGCTCCTGCCTGTACCCTTCGAAAATCGTCTGCGGAAGCGCCGCAAATACCGGCGAAGCACTCTTCTGCGATCCACCCTTCCAACTGGCGCGAGCCGTCGTGCGCTGCGCTTCCATCGCTTCGTCAAATCCGGCTTGGTCGAACGCAATTCCCTGATCACGCGCCGCATCGACCATGAAATCTAGCGGCAGCCCGAAGGTATCGTAGAGCTTGAAAGCTTCCTTACCCGGCAGCGAATTGTTCTCCGCATGATCGAGGAGATCCTGCAATTTCGAGAGGCCAACGGCCACAGTATTCGCAAACCGTGTCTCTTCCGCCTCAATGACCTTCGCCACCCGCGTAGCCGACTCGCCAAGCTCGGGATACGCTCCAATCATCTCCTTCACCACAGCCTCTACCATCTTGTAGAGGAATGGCTGCACCTGTCCCAGCAAGCGTCCGTGGCGGATGGCGCGGCGGATAATCTTGCGCAGCACGTACCCCCGGCCTTCATTCGCCGGAAGGATGCCATCGCTAATCAGGAATGTGGCGGCCCTGCTGTGGTCGGCAATCACCCGCAGCGAAGCCGCGCTGGTGGACTGCCCTGCCCCGCCCTTATCGATATCAGCTCCCGTCAGCTCTGCCGCCCGCTTGATCAGCGGAACAAACAAATCCGTATCGTAGTTGCTGACCACCCCTTGCATCACGGCGGTCACGCGCTCCAGTCCCGCTCCCGTATCGATCGATGGCTTGGGCAGCGGATTCAGCACGCCCTCTGAGCTGCGGTCGAACTGCATGAACACCAGGTTCCAAATCTCGACGTACCGCCCGCACTCGCACGGAAACTTGCACTCTCCCGCAGCGCACTCCGGCAGCTTCTTGTCGCTTGAGGCGATGCCCATGTCGTAGTGAATCTCCGAGCAGGGCCCGCACGGGCCGGTGTCGCCCATCTGCCAGAAGTTCTCCTTCATCCCCAGTTCGAAGATTCGCTCGGGCTTCACGCCAACCTTAAGCCAGAAATCATAGGCCTCGCTGTCCCGTGGAACGCCGCCCTCTCCCTGGAAGATGGTGACGTAGAGCTTCTCGGCCGGCATATTGAACCACCGTGGCGAGGTGATCAGCTCCCAGGCATACGCAATGGCGTCCTGCTTGAAGTAGTCGCCAAAGCTGAAGTTGCCGAGCATCTCGAAAAACGTATGATGGCGATTCGTAAACCCTACATTTTCAAGGTCGTTATGCTTACCGCCGGCGCGTACGCACTTCTGCGAAGAGGTCGCTCGCGAGTAGTCGCGTTTCTCGGCGCCCAGGAACACGTCCTTAAACTGGTTCATGCCAGCATTGGTAAACAGCAGGGTGGGATCATTGGCTGGGACCAGTGAGGAACTATGTACCTGGCGATGGCCCTTCTGGACAAAAAACTCCAGGAACATGCTTCGAACGTCATTTCCGGTAGGCATACGATTCACTTTCGATGATTCTCGTGGGGCCAAAAACTGCGGCAGAGCTCTCGCAGACGCCCCAAAGAAGACGAAGACGATTCTAACATTCCTGAAATGCACCCGGGTGTGGCCCTAAGAAGGGAACGATAGTAACCGGCGTGAGTAACAAATAATGAAAAGATTACTTCCTGATATGAAAGAATGTTGCGACAATCTCACATTCTGCCGATATATGCACTGACGTGCTGAGGTAACCATGGATTTTGCAGTAAGGCCCGGCAATCAGGTCCCGGTGCTACCCAAGCGCCGCGAAGCCCGCTTGCCCGCCACTCTGAATGTGCGCGTACTGGGCATCGACGCCCATGGCAAGCCCTTCCACCAGGCGGTCACAACCGTGGATATCAGCCTCTCCGGTGCCAGGATCAGCGGTCTCACCGCACCGCTCAACCCAGGCGACATCGTTGGCCTGCAGAGCGGCGGAGAAAAGTGCCGCTTCAAAGTGGCGTGGGCCAACAGCAATGGCGACGGAACCTTTCAGGTGGGATTGCATTGCGTCGAGAAGGGTGTAAGTCCGTGGCGCGAAAAGATTCAGCAAGGCGGCCCAGGCGATCGCCGCAATGGTGACCGCTTTCCGTGCAATGGTTCAGTCTCCTTGCGCTCGGCATCCTTTACCACGCCAATCTGGGGCACATTGCGAGACGTCAGCGCGGGCGGATGCTACGTGCAGTGTGTAAACGTAGCGGCCAAAGGTGACATCCTGAGCGGCCAATTCGTCGTCAGCGGAGTACAGATCAATGGTGTGGCCGAGGTACGCACCTCGCGCGCCACCGTAGGCATGGGTCTGCTCTGGTGTGATCTCGGCTGGGATGGCCAGGAGAAATTAAATGGCATTCTGCGCGCGCTTTCGCTGAACTACACCGAAACCAATTCCAGCAAGATGAAGGCACTTGCACAAATTGAGAAGCTCCATCAACTGGTCTCCGCCCTGCGCGAACGTCTGGAGAGCAACCACACCCTCGTCGATATTCAGATGATCGGCCGGTTGAGTGACGCGGAGGAGAAGCTCGCCGCCGCGCTCAAGAGCGTGCAAACTTAGCAGGGCTGCGATACTTTAGGAACATGCGTAATTCATTTTTTGCCGCCCTGCTCCTCATGAATCTTGCCGTCTTTTGTCCGCAGCCGGGAATCGCCCAGAGTGCACCGCCCGCCGTTCCGCCCACATTGATATCCGCCGACCTGGGCACCTGCTCGGCCCTCATCAACGTGACCGGAGCGGATTCCAAGCCGATCTATAACGTGAAGGTAAGCACCCGCATCCGCTACGGATTCATGGGCACCAAGAGGCTCGACCTGGAAACCTTTACCAGCGTTAATGGACAAGTGAAAATCAACGGGCTGCCTGAGGTTCCGAAGAAACCAATCTTCATCTATGTCAGCAAGGACGACAAACTGGAGTTCGTGGAATTCAAACCCGACGTCCATTGCCGCGCCACCTTCGACGTCACATTGAAGTAGCCCAACCAACGCGGGTGCCCCACTCTAGCTTGCCTCTTTTGGCAAGCTAGGGTGGGTTCTAATAAAGCCGCGCGAAGCGCGTTCCAAGCTCCCATCGCTCCCCATCTCCGAACAATGGGCATCGCGCCCTCCATCGCACGTTTTGGGATTGTGAGTGATATGGCGATCATCCGTTCGCGAATCGGTGCAGTTGCGAGTTCGAATCCCCACGAGCGCTTATGCAACTTCACAGACTCATAAACCCAATGACGATCAGCATCACCCCTCCAAGAATTTCAATCCGCTTGCCCCACAAAATGCCGGCGCGCCGTCCCAAATGCATGCCAACCAATGTGAGTGCGGTGGCCACTAATCCCACTATGGAAGCAGCTATCCCAATGGAAACTGTCATCATGGCGAGCGAGAGCCCAACCGCGAGGGCGTCGATGCTGGTTGCAACCGACAGAGCCACGAGTTTCCACCCTTTTGTTGGGTCTAAAGGAATGCGTGTCTCGTCGGCGTCCTGAAGTGCGTGCCGAATGATGTTGCCGCCCACGAATACGAGCAGGGCGAATGCCACCCAACTTGCAAAGCCAGCTACCAGCGCATATACAGCCTTCCCGAAAAGCCATCCCAACGTGAGCATCGCTGCTTGGAAGAGTCCGAAGTGAAAACTCAGTCGAAAGAGTCGCCGCTTAGTCAGTGCTTCAACGCTCAGTCCCGCCACCAAGGCCACGGCAAATGCATCCACGGCTAGAGCGACGGAAATTCCCAGCAAGCTAAACGAACCCATGCGTTCAAACTCCCAACTGGTTGTCTTGGAATCGGCCTCGTGATTGGCTCGGTATGCTGCAACAGCGCGCTTACGGCCTATCACCTGCCGCTGGCGCATGCGCTGCCGGCTGGTGCGGCGGAACATTGGCTTTGGCCGCAGCCCGCTTCGCCTTTTGCAGGTTCTGTAATTTTCGCCATTGTTCCAATGTCAGCGCGTGGCGCGGAGAAGCGACCATTTCGCCGACATCCTGAATAATCTTTCCCGATGCAAGCGCGAGATTATTCAATTGTTCCTTATATGCCGCATCATCCAGCCGATCGGCTTCCAGGAGGGCCGATAATCGGGTGAACGCTTTCAATGCATCGGCGCCACCATCGATCAGCGCCAGCCGCTGTGTCAGCGCGGCATCTTGCAACTGCTTCCGCTGCGCGTCGGTCAGGTGCAACTCAGCCGTGATAGCCGGATCGTTCCAGAACTCGTCGAAGAGTCCCGCTGGCGGGTTGAAGCCGCCCGGAAACGGAAATCCCGGAGCAGTGGCCGACGCGGGCGGCGCGCCTTGTGCATTCGTCCGCGGAGCATTCGTGACGTTCGTTTGTGCCGCCATCATCAAGGGAAATACCAAGACCGCCACAACGATAAAAGCGCGTTTCATCCATCCCTCCCAATTCTTTTGTAACAGACGCAAGTGGATATTAATCCAAGAAGATTTACAAAGCCGCTTGCTTGGTAGCTTTTTTCTTGGCGGCTTTTCTGATTGCCGGTTTCTTCGCCGCATTCTTTTTGGCGGCTTTTCGCGGCTTTGGCCCCGGAAGCTCGGCGCATCGCCACATGTACCAGCTGGCAACCGAACACCATGGCTCCCACTTGCGAGCACGCCTCCGCATCGCATCCTTCTTCGGAAGCTCGCGCATTTTGTAGAGGCGCTGCATCCCCTTGCGCACACCGTAATCGTCCACCGGCAACACGTTGGGACGGCCCAGGCGGAACAGCAGCATCATCTCCACCGTCCAGCGCCCGATGCCTCGTACCTGTGTAATGCGCTCGATGATCTCTTCATCGTCCATCTTGGCGAGCTCGCGCTTGTTGGGCACAGTGCCATCCAGGCATTTGGAGGCAAGATCACGAAGGGCGGCAAGCTTGTTCTGCGAAAGACCTGCACCGCGCAGCGACGCGTCGTCGATCTCCAGCAGCTTTTTGGGCGTCATTCGCCCAGGCGGAAACAGCGCCTCCACCCGCGCCAGGATGGCCGATGCGGCAGCCCCCGCCAATTGCTGATAGACGATGGAGCGCGACAAGGAATAGAAGATGCTGAAGTCGTGCGGGATCTGCACCGTGCATGGGCCGACCTGCGCGATCAGTGCAGCAAGCTTGGGATCGGCGGCCGAGAGCTGGCCAATCGCCTCGGACCAGTCCAGTTGCGGCGGCGGATTCATGATTCATCCTCGGGAGAAGAGAGTTCGGCCATCTCGCGCTCCTGCTCCAGGGCGGATAGAGTTTCGTCTTCCACATTCCAGTGGCGCAGCAGCTTGACGATAACACTGGAGGAAAATCCGGCGCGAGCCATCATGCGGAAAATGCGCGCAGCTTCTTTCTGATCCTTGGGCTGCTTGAGGCGCTTGCGCTCGGCAAACTGGCGCGCAAGTTTCTGCTCATCCACCTCGCCATAGGTTTCGCCAACGGTTTTTGCAATGACCTCCGGATGCACTCCATGGGCGCGCAAATCCTGCACCACGCGCATGCGTCCGAACTTTTCTGTGTCCCGGCGCGAGATCGAAAATGAGGAGGCGTAGCTGGTGTCGTCAAGATAGCGCTGCTGCTTGAGACGGGCGGTGACGGCTTCGACCAGGGCATCGCAATCGGGCTGATGTGACGCGCGGGTGCGCATCAGCCGCTTCAGCTCGGCAACCGTGCGCATCCGGCGTCCGAGCGCGCCGACTGCGTACTCATACAAACTGGCTTCGGTGTAGATTTTCTTGACCGCACTTTTTTTCCACGCCATGGCTTGAACAGTTTCAAACTGATGGAAGAATTACGCAAGCGAAAGAGTCTCGCGGCCAGATGACCGGAGACAAATTCCGCAGCTCAACCCTGGGCACCGAAGCGCACGATTGCTCACATAGCCAACCGTTGTCGCCGGACAGTGCATCCCCGGTCAATGGTTTCCAAACCCGCGCAACCATTGATAAGAAAGAAAACATCGCTTCCGCAACGATTATCTGATTAGTGAATGGTCCGTGCTCACCCCGGGCCGCAGTTTTTTGCTCGTTCCAGAGCTAAAAACGCCCTAACTGCTCTGAAAGCTGATCGCGCGTAGCTTCGGCAGTACCGGAGATTCCTTGCACGCGGAGCTTGAAATCATCGGGATTGCTGGCATTCTCAATCGCCGTATCATACGAGATCAAGCCCTTCTGGAGCAGGTCGTAGAGCGACTGGTCAAAGGTCTGCATGCCGTATTGCGAGGTTCCCTGGCGTAACGCTTCCTTGATGTTACGGGTCTTCTCAGGAGTGGTAATGCACTCGCGAATGTATGCGGTGGATATGAGCACTTCAACCGCCGGCACACGGCCAACCCCATCGCAACGCCTCACCAGGCGCTGGCTGATGACTGCTCGCAGAGTGGCCGCAAGCTGGAGGCGAATCTGCTTCTGCTCTGGGGGCGGAAACACGCTGATGATGCGATTGATGGTCTCGACCGCGTCAAGTGTGTGCAGGGTGCTAAAGACCATGTGTCCGGTTTCAGCAGCATGGAGCGCGGTTGAAATGGTTTCCAGATCGCGCATTTCGCCAACAAGAATCACATCGGGATCCTGACGGAGGCTGGCGCGCAGAGCGCTGCCAAACGACGGCGTGTCGACTTCCACTTCGCGCTGATTGACGAAACCTTTCTTGTCGCGATGCAGAAACTCGATAGGGTCTTCGATGGTAATAATGTGTTCCGGACGGGATGAATTGATGCGATCCACCATGGCGGCAAGAGTAGTGGATTTACCTGAGCCGGTGATGCCGGTAACAAGCACCAATCCGCGCGCTTCCTCGCAAATGCGTTCTGTGACTGCGGGAAGAAAAAGCTCTTCGAGGGCGCGAATCTTGGTGGGAATAACGCGGAGAACGATGCCGACATTGCCGCGCTGCTGAAAGACATTGACGCGAAAGCGTCCGAGACCTGCGGCGCCGTAGGCCAGATCGATTTCAGCAAGCTCCTTGAATTTTTGCTTCTGGCGATTGGACATCATGCTGAACGCCATGTTGAGCATGTCTTCGCCGGTGATGCGCGGCTGCTCGGTGAGAGGCACCAGTTCACCATCTACGCGCACGTGAGGATAGTTGCCAACCTTGAGATGAAGGTCGCTCGCTTTGCGCTCGACGGCTATGCGCAATAGGTCATCAATGGTCATCAACTCATCTCGAAAACAAAGGAGTAAAACCGAAGCTACCACGTTGCTGGTGCGGACGCAATGTAACGATCGTCGGAGACCGGCAGAAATAAAAGCCGCTGGAAGCCGAGGGTAATCCCGAAGCTTCCAACCCACAGCAGCGGCTCCGCTCCATGCAGAGCCGCTCCGGGGCTTGGTTACTGCTGAAAAGGCGTGTCGGCGCTACCGCCGTAAATATCCGGCACCTTGCCGCCGAGCGGACGAAGATATGTGGCAAGTTGGGCGCGGTGATGAATGGTGTGAATGTGGACGAAATTGAGCAGGACGTAAGTGGGAAGAATCATGCCGTAGAAATCGACGGTCTGCAGGAGTTGTTCTCCAGTGAGGGCGGAGACACGCGCCACGTCGGCATCGAAGCCCGCATTATAAAAGTCCACGATCTCGGGGAGGGTTGCGGGCAGCGGTGGGTCGCCCCCTCCTTCAAACTTGCTTTTGGCAATGGAAGTGAGGAACCAGCGCTCGCTGGCGGCGATGTGCCAGGCTAGTTCGCGGGGCGAACGGGACTTAGGATCGGGCCGCCAATCGCCATTGTGAAGTTCGGCGAGAACACGGTTGGTACAGGCGTGCTCGTCACGAATGCGTTCTACCATGAAATCTCGGAAGAACACCGCACTTTCAGCAGTAGGTTGTGAACTCATAAATCCTCCGTCGGGGGATGCGGAGAAAGATTATGCGGAGGAGCGGGGCGAAGGCAAGGAAAAGAAAAGCGCGGACCGATGAGGCCCGCGCCAAAAGGTAGATGTCGCTGAGTGCGATCTAGACGGCGGCTTTCTGGGTGACCGGAACCGGCGTGAGCCAGTTGTAACGATCGGCCTTGGTGCCCTCAAAGATACTGAACAGTTCCTTGCGGATGGCCCTGGTAACCGGACCAACCGAGCCATCACCAACAACGATCTTATCGACCGAGCGCAGCGGGGTAACTTCGGCGGCGGTTCCGGTGAAGAAGAGTTCGTCTGCGATGTAGAGGAGTTCACGGGGAATGATCTGTTCAACGACAGGAATATTGAGGTCCTGAGCGATGCGCAGAACGGAATCCCGCGTGATGCCGGCAAGCACGGAGTTGCCGAGCGGCGGAGTGAGCAGTTTGCCGCCACGGACGATGAAGAGATTCTCGCCCGAACCTTCACTGACGTAGCCGTTCGTGTCGAGAGCGATGCCCTCGGCATAGCCATTTGCCAAGGCCTCCATCTTAATAAGCTGGGAGTTCATGTAGTTGGCGCCAGCCTTGGCCATGGAGGGTAGCGTGTTAGGCGCCAGACGCGTCCACGAAGAGACGCAGACATCGACGCCAACATCCTCGGTGTTGCCAAGATACTTGCCCCATGGGAAGTTGGCAACGTAGCACTCGGTGGGCACGTTACCGGGGTTGACACCAATTTCACCGTAGCCACGAACGATAAGAGGCCGGAGATAGCAGGGCCAGACGCCGTTGGCGCCGATGACTTCCACCATGGCATCGACCAGTTGCTGGCAGGTAAATGCAACCGGGATGCGATAGATCTTGGCGGAGTCAAGCAGGCGCTGGATGTGCTCGTGAGCGCGGAAGATCGCCGGGCCGGCGGGCAACTCGTAACAGCGAACGCCTTCGAAAACGGCAGAGCCATAATTGACGACGTGCGACATGACGTGAATCTTGGCCTGATCCCAGTCGATGAGCTTACCGTTGTGCCAGATTTTTTCAGTTGGGTTGACGGGCATGTTGCGCGCTCCTAAGGAAATGAATCCATACATTATAAAACAGCGAAGAGCTGATTCGAGCACTGCTCTTCGGGGACCAGCAAAACAATACTTTCGAGGAACAGCAAAGTTTCAGAGTTCCATGGTCGCAGTAAACCCCGTGGCACCAGCAGCCACGGAGTTTAGTCACGCTGTTAGAGGTCTTCCGCCTTGACGAGTTCCTCCGAGACGGGTTGCTGCTCGAGGTCCGCAATAGCGCTGGAGAGCTCACGTACAAAGAGTTCGGCGTCAGTGACGAGTCCGAGCGCCTGGAAGGTTCCGCGATCAGCAAGTTTGGTAACGACGGCGGGATTGATATCGACAGCCACGACTTTGACCGAGGCCTTCAGCATGTTCCCTGTGGCAATGGAGTGGAGCATGGTGGCGATCATGAGCACCATCTCAACGCCGATGAGGGCTGAACGCATGCGAACCTGCGCCTGAGCCGTGTCGGTGATGACGTCAGGCATGGGTCCGTCATCGCGAACCGAGCCGGCCAGGACGAGCTCGACATTGTTCTTGATGCACTCGTACATGATGCCTTCTTGCAGAAGGCCGCTATCGACAGCTTGGCGGAGAGAGCCGGCTGTGCGGATGGCGTTGATTGCTGCCATGTGGTTGCGATGTCCACCGGGGACGGGCTGGCCGTTGTGCAACGCCACACCGAGCGAGGTGCCTAGGAGAACGCTCTCGACATCGTGAGTGGCAATTGCGTTGCCACCAAAGAGAACCTGGACGTAGCCGTCGCGAATGAGTTTGGCGAGATGAGGTCCTGCGCCGCTATGCACGATGGCGGGACCGGCAACGATCAGGACTTTTCCGCCGTGAGACCGAATCTCGCGCATCTGGCGGGCAATCTCCTCAATGACCAGGCGCTTGGGATGTTCGGAACTAACATTGCTTCCCATGAAGCTGAAGATTTCGCGCTCGCGGGAACGTTGCGGCGGCAGGATGCGAATGCCATCATGGCCAACGACCACAAGTTCTCCCTGGCAGACGGAGGAGGATGGAATCATGCGAGCCTCAGAAAACGCAGGACTGACGACAATGACGAGATCCATCTCGGTGTTCTTGACATCGACCCAGCTTCCGTTGAGCCGCACCTGCGTAGGCAGGTGCGTGGTGGAGTAGAAATCCGGTGGGAGGACACCGTTGGCTGGCGCGGGCTGATAGGTGACATCAGCGCGAGAAGCGAGCACCGCACCGAAGGACTGCAGGGCGAGGAGAATAGACTCCAACTTGCGCTCGGTCGCGGCATGAATCTTAAGGCGGGCAAAAGAGACCTCGTCCTTGGCGCGACCAACTTGAATCTCCTCTACATCGAAAGTGCCGCCCATGTCCATGATAGTGTCAAAGGCGCGAGGGAGGGTCCAGGAGTCGATGATGTGTCCTTCGAGGGATATTTCTTCACTGAACGATTTCATGTTCCTTTTCATCCTGTGCAGGCTGCGCGAGCAACCCGGAAATTTGAAGTACGGCGAACAATAACATCTCCTGGTACGGAAAAAGGCCCGCGGCGGTAAGCCTGCGGGCCTTGAGATGAATGCTGTAAAAACTACAGAATCTGAAGCTCTCTCCGCGCAGGCTGGCTTAGGCATGACGGTCGCGGCAGCGGGTGCGGGTTTGCGCTCAGATACTTCATTGAACTTGAATTTTGCGGGAAATAGGCCGGAAAGTCAACTACCGAGGGTTGCGCCTGATTCATTGCTCCAGCTAGCACGGACTTAAGCAAGAAGGTTTCCTGTTCTAAGAGATCTTCGGTTTGCGCAACAATTTGTGTCCATCCACCAGCAAGCGCCGAAGCAGCATTGGTGTGAGGAAGTACTCTGGCGCGCGCCGCAACTCGCCGATTGCCAGCCGAAGCCAACCGGGCCGTCCCATAGATTGCATGATCACTGTGACTAGCAGCCCACTGACGAAGTTTCGCCGCGAGGCCTTGAGCCTTCGCAGGCGCGTTTTGTCACCAATAAACCCATAGTACACTGCGAGATCGTTGAAGATCACCTCGCCGGCATCCTGCCAGGCCTTGGCCTTTGAGGTGCCTGTGCAGCTCGCGCCATGGGCGGTGTAGCGCGCCAGCGGCTCCTGGACGCAAACGGCATAGTCTCGCCGGATCGCGACTTGGGTCCAATTGCCAACATCAGGGATGGGACCATGCCGGACCGCATACCCGCCGACCGCGCAGGCGTCGCTGGATCGCAGCATAATGCCGCAGAATCGCGGACCACGAGTTCCGTCGAACAACCCGACGACCAGATCCAACCCTTCCTCGACTGCCGGTCCAGCGCCAGTGACCCACTTGACCTGCCTGTCGGCCGTTTGCACGGAGCAGGGACACCAACTCACTGCAACCTTCTCTGGTGCAATGCTGCCGGTAGGTTGCCGGAAAGGCCGGCTGAGCTTTTCCAACGCTTCGGGCTCAAGTTCGTCGTCGTCATTCAGGATGAGCAGCAACTCGCCGGTGGCGTGCTCCAGACAGCGGTTCGTGTTCGGCGCAATGCCCAGATTGACCTCGGAGCGCAGGTAAACAATGCGCGGGTCATCGAACTTGCGCATCCGCTGCGGAGTGTCGTCGCTCGAAGCATCGTCGGCAACGATGATTTCAAAATCCGAGTAGCTCTGGCACAACACACTGCGGAGAGCACGCTCAAGCAGGTCGCCACGATTGTGCGTCGGAATCCCTACGGTGACGACGCCAATGCGGGAATGTCGTATCGTCACACCTCTCCTTTGTTTAACAAAGTTCAGGCTTCCACAACGATTGGGCAACGTTCAAAAAAGCTGCCTAGCCTCGAAATGCTGTGTTTCCTCTATTATGCCCGCAATTGTGTTCTGAAAAGGTACAGGAAAGGGTGACAATAGCAATATTTGAGGCGATACACCCGGCGCTTGATGAATGAATTAGGATTGGCATGACCGAAAGATGAATCCACGTAAGTTCCTCTCTGACGTGCAGCCCAAATGGTGGGTACTTCTGGCGATCGGCGTCGGTAGTTTGATGGGAAGCCTCGACTCCAGCGTCGTCAACGTCATTTTGCCAACCGTTCGTCGTCAACTCGGCTGTAGTGTGGCCACCATCGAATGGGTCGTGACCATATACCTCCTGGTGGTCTGCGGACTACTGCTGACCTTCGGCCGCTTGGGCGACATGCGCGGGCATAAGCGCCTGTATATCCTCGGCTTCGCAATTTTTACAACGGGTTCGGCGGCATGCGGTCTGGCTTGGAGCGTGGCTCCGCTTATTGTTGCGCGGGCTGTTCAAGCCTTGGGCGCGTCGATCCTGTTTTCCTGCTCCCCCGCCATCTTGACCGGCAACTTCCCTGCCTCCGAGCGGGGCCAAGCCCTTGGCTTGCAGGCCGTCATGATCTATCTCGGGTCCATGGCTGGCCCGGGGTTGGGCGGCTGGTTGACCGACCATTTCAGTTGGCGAGCCGTCTTCTACATCAATGTGCCAGTGGGTTTGGTCGCCTCAGCTCTGTGCATCAAGTTCATTCCTCCCGATGAGCCCGCGGTCCAGAAAGAGCCGTTCGACTTTGCAGGGGCCATTTTGTTTATGGCAGCCTTTGTGGCTCTGCTGTTGGGTCTCAATCAGGGCTACGACCGGGGATGGACATCACCTTCGATTGAAGGCTTGCTGGGGGGAGGATTGCTGCTCCTGTTCCTGTTTGTCCTGCTGGAGAGCCGTGCATCGCATCCGTTGCTTGACCTTGGCCTCTTCCGAAGCACTCAGTTTTCCATGAGCGTTGTCAGCGCGGTGTTGAACTACCTTTGCCTCTTTACGATCCTCTTTCTGTTGCCGTTCTATCTCATCCAGGGGCGCGGAGTAAGCCCCGGCTTTGCCGGCAGGTGGATGACGATCCAGCCAGCAATGATGACGATTTGCGCGCCGGTCAGCGGCATCCTCTCCGATCGCATCGGCACCAGACGCCCTGCCACCCTCGGCATGGCCGTACTGGGTGCCGGATTGATCATGCTTTCGCGCCTTCAGCCCGACTCCTCCATGGCATACGTAGGCGCAGCTCTGGGCGTGATTGGGCTGGGGACAGGAATTTTCATCGCCCCCAACAATAGTGCTTTGATGGGGGCCGCTCCAGCACATCGCCAGGGTATGGCGGCTGGAGCTCTGGCCACAGCGCGCTACGTGGGCATGATCCTGGGCATAGGAATCGCTGGCGCCATCTTCACCACCTATCTGGCTCGCCGCACGCCTATGGCATTGTTCGAGGGCGTTCGCGCCGCCTTTTTTGTTGCTGCGCTCGCGGGATTCCTGGGGTGCCTTACCTCCGCCGTTCGTAAAGAAGTTCCAGGCGATCGTGCTGATCTAAAACGAGTTGAGTAGGAAAATATCCACGACATAGTGAAATGCGACCGACTGAGCTGCTTGAATATCCAGAAAACTCTACCGCCATCAGCCTGCCGTTCTGAGTGGTACCGCGAGCTCTGACGTAGAATGGTTACAGGTGCAGATTGAAGATTGTCTCGCGCATTTTTGTGCTTCATTCTGAAATCAATAAACCTGAAAATCTGAAACTGCTACTTGGACCGGTCCATTGCGTCGTTTAACGTCTCCTACTGCTTTAGTCCCATTGATTGTTGCGTGCGCTCTTTTCATGGAGATGGTGGACTCCACGGTGATTGCCACCTCTCTGCCGGTCATCGCCCGCGACTTAGGGAAAGATCCGATCTTGCTGAAGCTGGGCCTGACAGCCTATATGCTCAGCCTGGCAGTGTTCATACCAATCTCCGGTTGGATCTGCGACCGCTTCGGCGGACGCAAAGTTTTCCGGGCTGCCGTCGGCATCTTCATGGTCAGCTCGATGCTTTGCGGGCTGGCGCACTCCTTTGCGTTCTTCGTGGTGGCGCGATTCCTGCAGGGCATTGGGGGCGCCATGATGGTTCCGGTCGGGCGCATCGTCATTCTGCGCTCGGTTCCACGCGATGAGTACGTCACCGCCATCAGCTATCTGACGACTCCAGCCATGCTTGGCCCGGTGATTGGTCCGCCGCTCGGTGGGCTCATCACCACCTATCTGAGCTGGCGCTGGATCTTCTACATCAACGTTCCCATCAGCATCCTTGCCATCTTCCTGGCCGGGCGCTACATGGAGAACTACCGCGAGCCCGAGGTGCCCAGACTGGACATCACAGGGTTCTTTCTCTCCGCCGTCGGCCTGATGCTGGCAATGTTCGGGCTGAACACCATCAATGACCGCCTGATGCCGGTGAGCTTCTCAGTCGGCTGTATGGTGGTCGGCGGAATTGTAATTGCTGCGTACGTGCTGCACGCGCGACGCGAATCAGATCCGCTGCTCGACCTCGGTTTGTTGAAGATTAAGACCTTCGGAGTGGGAATCAACAGCGGAATCTTTTTCCGCGTAGGTGCAGGCTCACTGGCTTTCATGCTGCCCATGCTGCTGCAGCTTGGATTCGGGCTCAGTCCTTTGCGATCGGGCGCGCTGACCTGCGCCTCCGGCATTGGAGCGGTGCTGATGAAGCCGCTGGCCAAGCCTGTGATCCGCGCCTTCGGCTTTCGCCGACTGCTGATCTGGAACGCGATTTTCAGCGCGCTCTGGATCGCCAGCTTTGGGCTGTTCCGGCCGACCACGCCACATACAATCCTGTTCCCCGTGCTGCTGGTTTCCGGCTTATTCACATCCCTGCAGTTTACGGCGCTGAACGTGATTCCGTACGCCGACATGCCGGACTCCAAAGTCAGCCAGGCGACCAGCCTCTATACCATGTTGCAGCAGCTGTCACTTGGCATGGGTGTTGCTTTGGGGGCGCTAGCCTTGCAGTTTTCCAGCTTTGTCCAGGGACACTCCACAGTCAGCGCGGTCGATTTCTGGCCAGCGTTCCTGTTTCTCGGCGCCATCACGATGGCTTCGGCGGTCTCTTGTGTCGGGCTGCCTGCCGACGCCGGAGCCCACATGGCGGGCCGAAGTCAGATCGAGGCCGCCGAGATCGAGTTGGAATAGCCGAAATTCGCGGAAGGAAGCGTGGGGTCACTTCCCTGTCCCGTGAGTGGCTTCCAGATGCCTATCGTTCCGGCTGACAGAAGGTAGGAGACTTTCAGCGCTTGGAGCTCCTAGAGACAAATGCCGGAAGGATAAATGCTCCGCGATGCCAGGCCTGCTGTAGCCGCAGTGTCAGACGCTGCATGAGCGTCAGTTCCCCGATGCATGGGTAACGCTTCAATGCAACACGTTTCTTCCGTTCCCAAAGGCTGAGCAGGCTGTCATCGAGCTTGATTCCAGGTGAACCTAGCAGCGCGCGAGCCCGGCGGTTGAATAGCCACACGGTCTTGCCATAGCGGTAAATGCAACCCGGGTTGAGAATACATTTGGAGGCCTGCTGCAGAAACTCTTCGTTGACAGCGTCGGGATCGCAGAAGACGGCAACCCAGTCGGAAAACTCCAGCGACTCTATCTGTTCGCGACTGAGCGTTGCCTTTTTACTCTCCCCCTGTATGAGAGCTACATCGATGCGATGAGGAAACAAAGAACTATGGGTCGGTGAGACGCGCGCCTGGTCGCCCTGATCCTTCGGAAGGTACCAGATCGGATCGGCTTCGTGCCCGGCATACTTGGCGGTATCGTAATTAGCCGCGTCCAGGACGACGAATTTGTTGTTGCGAATCTTTGGCCCGTTCACCTTCTTGAGTTTCTCAAGCATCAGCGGCGAGACGATGTCCGTCTCCTCGTTTGCATTCATCGTTGGTACCTTGAGGGCCACCGAGCACATCTCGCACCAGTTCAGTTGCTCACCGAAGTCGGATGGCTTGCGCTTCCACCACCCGGGCTCGACCGGCCAGCCGCCAGGACCGTCGAAGAGCATGTCGAGCGAGGCTGCAATCTCGCAAAAGAAAGCACCCTTGGGAGTGATCGAAGCGCTCCAGAGGTTCTGAATCCAGCAGTTGTCGCGCAGCTTGAACCACTCTTCGTCAGGGATGTGAAGCTCTTTGCGCGTCACCAGGATCGCCTGGTGGGTGTTGACGGTGCGGTGATCGTTCAAGCTTTGGTAGGCAAAAGTATCCTGAATCTGCTCGAAATTCCTGTAGTAACCGGCGCCCAACGAGCTGAACAGCCCGCGCTTGCGTCCCCGCATATACTTCACAATACGGCTGTAGTCTTGGAAGCTTGTGGTGGGCGGGCGCAGGAACGTGGCCGGTCGCGGCTCCTGGATCCTTGTCGCGTAGTAGTCGATCATTTCGGGAAACTGGGGGTGCAACGTGGGCTCGCCGCCGATGATGCCGACGATGCCCGGAAAGCCAGCCATCGAATCCACGGCCTTCTTGAAGGTCTCAACCTCCATGTAAAACGGCTTGGGATGTTCGCCGCAGAAGCGCGTGCAGTTTGAGCAGGCCTTATGGCAAGCATTGGTGATGTCGATCATGACGATTTTCATATCGGCTGGAGACTTCATCGTCTAACCTCACGTAGTGTGGCGGGCTTGGCACACGATTCTTACTCAGCCTCAACCGACCTAAGCCGGTTGAGTTCTCATTACTATGAAACCGTCGGTTTGAGTGTTGTTGCTCGAAGCATCATCTGCAACAATGAACAGGGCTGGACAGGTGGCCTTTATGATACAGGAAGCCTGTCGAAATAACACCTGACAAGTGGCAAAATTCCTTCCCCTTTGAAACGCTAGCCGGTAGCAGGAGAGAAGATCTTCGGCAGTTCTCACCAGCCAATCTCTCCGCTCAAGACCTAGCCGCGCGCCATCTACGCGATCGTCCCGCCGACTGCGCTCACAATTAGGACACGCAAAGGTAGCTTGAGACAGGTGCCGACAGGCCGGTGTGCCGGATAAACGGTCTGATATCATGGCATCGTCTTGACTCCAGATGGAATCCTGGAAGGAAGTTCAGGGGATGCTCCACATCGCCGTTGACACCATTGTCACAAGGCCTCCATTTGTTTATCGGGGAATGTTTGAGTACACCAAGGAAATGGTGGAGCATTTTCGTCTTCTGGCACAGGAATGTGACGTTGATGTGCGGACCTATGTGGGCAGTGGTTTTTCTCCGGAGATAGCGGGAATACCAGAGACGGAGAATTACCATACAGAGCACTGCTCACTGATGGATCATCTACGGCTCTGGCGTTTCGGCGGAGGCGCGCGCCTTGTAAAGCGCGAAGGAAATGATGTCCTGTTTGCCACAAATGCGGAGACCATTTCCATTCCCGGCGTTCCCTACGTGGTATTCATTCACGATGTGGACTTCATGCGCTTTCGCCAGTACGGAGCACTCTACACGGCCAGGCTCTACGCGATGCAATGGCTTGCATCGCATTCCGCGAAGCTCGTCCTGACCAACTCTGAGTGCTCCAAGCGGGACATCGTCAAGTATCTGCGTGTCTCTCCAGAAAAAGTCGTCGTCACCTACCTTGGCTATAACCGGAGCGTTTACAACCAAGCGCCGGCTGGCGAGGAACAAGCGGCGCTGGCTCAGCGCTTCTCTTTGCAGCGTAGATACATTCTTCACCACGGCACATTTCAACCACGCAAGAACTTGCTTCGTCTGGTTCGCGCCTATGACCGTCTCGCAGCCGAAGACAGCGCGTTCGATTACGATCTTGTTTTGGCCGGCAACTACGGATGGAATTGCGAGGATGTCCTGCAGGCCTGCAGGGATGTCAAAGTCCCCGGCCGCGTTGTCGTCACGGGCTTTCTTGAGGAAAAGGATCTTGCGGCTTTGGTGAAAGGAGCATACCTTTCTGTGATTCCATCCCTATGGGAAGGCTTTTGCTTCCCTATGGTGGAATCGATGGCGTGCGGCGTGCCTACAATTGCGGCAAACAGCTCCTGTCTCCCGGAGATTTCTGGAGGCGTGCTGCACTACTTCAACGCCGAATCGGTGGAAGAGATCGCCGCGTCCATCAAACTGGGGATCGAAGACAATGGACTGCGCGAGCAACTTTGCCGAGATGGACTGCGAAGTGCCGCCCAATTCAGCTGGGAGCGTTGCGCACGAGAGACCTTGACAGCTATCAAAAGAGTCACTGCGGAAACGCATTGAGAAATCATCATGCCGAAGATTGCCGTCGATACGTTCTCCTCACGCCCTCCCTTCAACTTTGGCGGAGTCTATGAATATACATACCAGATGCTGCGCCAGTTCCGCACCCTGACAATGGAATATGGCTGTGACGTGACTGCGCTGGTTGGAAGAAACTACACTGCCCTGCGGGAGGGATTCTCCGACTCCGAGACCTTCCGGATAAGGACCACTCGCTGGATTGAATTTCCAAGATTTTGGCGCTATGGAGGCTTTGGATTGCAGGCTAGGCGGTGCAAGGCGGACGTGGCGTTTTTTCCAAGCCCCGACGTTCTGCCTCTTCTGACAACGCCCTACGTAGTCATGTTCCACGACGTGGCCTATCAACGCATCGCTAATTTTTCCGGGGCGAAAACAGCGCGTTTAACGTTTTTGTGCAGACTGATCGCACGCAATGCCACACGGATATTGACCAACTCGCAGTGCTCCAAAGACGATGTCATCCATTATTACGGCGTTGCGGATAACAAAGTGATCGTCACAGGTCTATCCCACGACCGCCAATGGTTCAATGAGGAGGCTCCGGACGAAGAACTGTTGCGGCAACTGAGACGCCGTTTCAATCTACACCGGACATACCTGCTACACCATGGAACGTTCCAGCCGCGAAAAAACCTGACAAGGCTGGTCGAGTCTTATCACCTCATGCTACAGGAACATCCCAGAATTGATTGCGACTTGGTTTTGGCCGGGAATATGGGATGGGATTTTCAGGACACTCTGCGGGCAATCGGCAACATTCCTGCCAACGGACGTGTCATTCTTACGGGAGGACTCTCGAATCCGGAGCTTGCAGCGTTGGTCAAGGCATCCGCGTTGGTGGTGATACCTGCGCTTTACGAAGGTTTCTGCCTGCCCATGCTGGAAGCGATGGCTTGCGGTGTACCAACCATCGTTGCTAACAACTCATGCCTGCCTGAGGTATCCGGCGGCGTGCTGCGTTACTTCAACGCCGAGTCGGTAGAAGAAATCGCTGAGACCATGCGCTCGGTATTGCTGAGTCCTTCCGAACAACAGAGCCTGCGGAAGGCAGGATTGAGACGTGCGGCAGAATTCAGTTGGGAACGTTGTGCAAACCAGACTCTGCAGGTTTTGCGGCAAGCCGCGATGAGTACGTAATTCCTTAATCTGCGGCAGGTGGAGATACTGTGTCATTGCTAAGAGCATCGGCCGATGCGGTCAGGAGCATTCTGGCTCCCTTTCCGCTGCTCACGCGTTTGACGCGCGCAGCCGGTTGGACAACGCTGGGAACCCTGGTCGGCAATGGGCTGACCTTCGTCGCCATGATCGCCGTGGCTCGTCTTCTGGGGCGCGACCGCTTCGGCGAACTGGGGATTCTGCAAAGCACTGTCGTGATGTTCCAAGCCTTTGCCTCGGTCGGCCTGGGCATGACTGCGATGAAGCATGTTGCCGAGTATCGCGCCAAAGAGCCAGTTCGCGCCGGGCACATCATTGCCATCTCCGATCTGGCAGCCATAATCTCCGGAGGCGCTGCGGCCATGATCGTCTATGCATTTGCACCATGGCTGGCAGCTCACGCTCTGGTTCGTCCGGAGATAACTCCCCTGCTGCGTATTGCGGCCATCACCATCGCCTTGAGTTCACTGACCGGTGCCATGAATGGCACTCTGGGCGGCATGGAGGAGTTCCGCTCAATCGCCGTCATCAGCCTTGTGAGCGGCTTGGCCGCCTTCCCTCTCATACTGGCCGGAGTTCTCTGGAAAGGCGTGGAGGGCGTTGTCCTTGCTCTGGCCGCACAGGCTCTGCTGACATGCGTGTTGGTCTACTGGATGGCGCGCCGCAAGGCAAAGCGACATCACATCCCAATTACGCTACGCGGTGCAAGGGAATGGCCCGTGCTCTGGCGTTTCTCGGTGCCTGCAATGCTGAGCGGCATCATGGTGACGCCGGCAGAATGGCTATGCAATTCGATACTGGTGCGTCACGGCGGCGGTTACTCCGCGATGGGAATTTACGCCGCAGCGATGCAGTGGCGTAACCTTCTAATGTTTTTACCCATCATGATCGTGCAGTCAGCACTGCCTGTTTTCGCCTCCGTCAAGAGTTCTCACGGTCCGCAATCGGAAGAGTTTAGCCGTCTAATCGTAGTCTCGCAAAACGCCATCATGTTACTGATCTTTCCGGTGGCAACGCTTCTGATGTTTCTGGCGCATGGAATTCTAGGGCTCTATGGGGCGAGTTACAGCGTGGGGAGCATGGTGTTGGTGGCGGTCTGTTTTATGGTTACGATTCAATGCACGGGAGCCGGATTGGGACCGGCGATTGAGGCATGGGGAAATATGTGGGCGCCTGCTGCCTTCAACTTCTTTTGGGCTCTGCTTTACGTTCTATTTGCCTGGCGCGGCGTGGCCCGATGGGGAGCGGCGGCTCTGCCATTTGGTGCGGCGGTGGCCTATTTTGCGCTTACGTATATCTACCTTGTCTATTTTCGCGGAAGGTTTCCGAAAGGCACAACCATTCGCATGACACGGGCAATGCTTGCAGCCACAGTGGTGGTGGCTTTTTGTTCGGTGATTCCAGTCCGATTGCGATTTTGGCTTTCTCTGCCCGCTTCAATCATCGTTTTTCTAATGGCCGTGCTGTTTTTCTCTGACCGTGCACTGATTGGAGGGCCGATATTGCGCTCTTGGACCACACTAATAACGGTTTGGAAAGGCCGGGATAAGGAAGTCCTATGAAGATTGCGCTGGTCGTACCTCATCTGTATGTCGGTGGCATGGAGATGTTTGTTCTGAGGTTAGGCGGGTATCTTTTGCGGCAGGGTAATGAGGTCACAGTGGTGGCGACGGAAGAACCCGGCGAGTGGTGGCCACGCGTCAGCGATTTGGGAATGCAGGGCCTCTCCATTCCGCTCATAGGTTCGTTCAACCGGTTAACACATGTACGCCGGGTGCACGAGGCTTTGAATGGCTTCGACGTACTGATCATGAATGACACTCGCTACGGACAGGCGGCACTCCCCGAACTGCCCGAAGGCATCGTTGCCATAGCCGTCATTCATAATGATTGTCGAAGCGCCTACGAGGTTGGCTGCAACAACGTGCAGGCACTCGACGCATTGGTCTCTGTCGGTCCAAGAATACAGGAGGCCACAACTGCCCGCGTGGGCGATGGGATAGTATCTCAGATTTATTATGGGATCGCCGTACCGCAGTTTACACCTCTGGTCAAGAGACCCTCCATCTCAGGTACACCGAAGCTGATCTATGCCGGGCGGATGATCCAAGAACAAAAGGGAATTTTCCTTTTGCCGCAGATACTGACAGAATTGAACAAAGCTGGGCTACGTTCCTCTTTGGACATTGTCGGCGATGGTATAGATCTCCCGGAGCTGAAACAGCGGGTCGCCCGCGCGGGAGTGGAGGATCAGGTTATCTATTGGGGCGCCTTATCCGTGGACGAGGTCGGTCGAAAACTACAAGAGTCGCACATTCTTCTCATGCCATCTTTTTACGAGGGATTTGGAATCATTTCCTTAGAGGCACAGGGCTGTGGCTGTGTTCCCGTTGTCTCGCGTCTTCCTGGGGCCACGGACGTAAACGTCTTGGATGGTATGACGGGACTTTTGGCCGAGGCCGGCAACGCTAAGAGCTTCGCTGACAGCATTCTTGCATTGACGAACGATCCGGCAAAGTGGCAATCGATGAGTGAGGCAGGGGCCCAGCGCATCCGCAACGAATTTTCCGTGGAAAAAATGGGAGAGCGATACTGCCGTCTGATCGAGGAAATTCGTTCGAAAAAGCAGGGCAAGCTCGATGCTCCGCGTCCTGGCTGGATGTGGAACCCTAAGCTGATTGGCTGGACGGCGCCATTGCCCAACTCGATTTGCAGGAAATTGAAAATACTGTAATACAAACTGACAATACTGACCTGAACCTCGCGGAATCACTAACAAGAACCTAGACCCTCAGTGTCTAGTTTGGGAGGGTGCACCACAAGTTCCTTCAGTGCGTCCCTTAGTTGGGTTGCTCCTCATCACCCTTGCCATTAGTCTTTTGAAAACTATTGTGGCATATGTACCCATGTGCAACGGGTCGTGCCTTAATACGAGATACATGCATTTTATAAATCCTATTTTAGGATTATTCTGTCCTGTTAGGGCCTCCCAATTAAGCATTCTTAGATTTGTTATGTAGTAAGCCTTTACACGTTCTGCAGCGCTATAATCTTCCGATTCAAATACGATTTTCGGTACAGCACCAAAATGGAAGCCGTCTTGCCAATCCCCAAGGAACTTGATTTTAGGATCTTTGTGTAGCTGATCCCATATTGGTGTGCAAGGATATGGCACCAGAATGCCGAATAGCGCTATTTCTAGCTTCAATTCCATTGCACACTCCAGAGAGCGCATATCCGACTCAAAGGTACTGCCTTGTAATCCAAGTATAAAGAAGCCACCTACTCGAACACCCGCTTCGTGGCCCATTGTTATTGCATCTTTCACTTTTTGCAAACACTCGCCCTTATTTACCAAATCAAAGACTCGATCGTCGCCAGATTCCACCCCTATCATTATCGATTCGCATCCTGATTTCCTCATCAATTTGAGGAGGGAGAAATCTAACCCATCTGCTCTAATCCCATTAGAACATGACCATTCTAAAGCGAGGTCTTCATCTATCAATTTTTGGCAAATGGCTCTTGCTCTATCCATGAGCAACGTAAAATTGTCATCAATGATTGTGAAACGCTTTGTTTTGTATGCCCCCATTGCATATTTGAGTTCCTCTATTACATCTTCTGGAGTGCGCCCCCTCCATTTCTTTCCTATGACAAAAGGGACTGAGCAATAGCTACATGGATATGGACAACCCCTGCTCGTAAGTAATGGGTAATCTTCTATGTTTTCTATACTGTCGAAAGAACAGTAATCTGGAAAGTGTAGGTCGCTTATCTCCGGATTCCATCTTCGGTCTTTGTTTCTTATTACATCTCCTTTCTCATTTCTAAATATCAATCCTTCAATTTCCGCAAATGGCTTTCTTTCTATTATTTCAATAAGTGCTTCCTCGCCTTCACCCACTAATCCTAAGTCGGCTACGTTATTATCTTTTATGAACTTTACGCCATCTACCGATAGGTGTGGACCACCGAATATTATGGTCGCAGATAGGCTGATCTCCCTCACCTTTTTGGCCGTCTCCAGCCCCGCATGCATGGTGAAAGATTTGATCGAAATGCCTACAATATCTGCGTCTATTGTTTTCTTTAGTCGCTCAGCCTCATTATCACGGTTGTTATTTAGATCTAAAACCTCTACATTGTAACCTTTAGACTTTAATGAACTGGCTAAATAGCCTAGGCCAGTATTAAGCCCTTTTAAAAGCCCCCGCGGATCTATCAGTATGATTTTCATTGTGAAGCACCTGGCAGATGTGTCCTATTGTGCCCCTTCTAGAGTAGCCTACTGTACCTGAAAGAGGGTACTGAATCTAGTATGTTCATCAGGATGCTATTCCTGCTTCTGCTTCTGGCACACCCCCAGGATCCAACGCTACCACCCGGCCGTTGGGCGTGGCGGAGTGCATGGCGAAAGCTGACTGAGGCATCTGGATTGAAAGGTCTGCGGTCGCATGACCTCCAGCACAGCACCATGCCGTCACAAAGTTAGCGGAATCTTTTGAGGCGAATGAGCAGACCATCATGGCTATCGCCGGACACGTCTCCCGAGCGATGCTGGAACACTACAGTCACTCACATACGCCAAGAAGCCCAGCGCAAGGCTGTGGCTTCACTCGATAACGTCACAACCGTGGCACAATTACTGGAATGGAAGTGCAAGGCGGAGAAAGCATACTCCGCCAACTTGCACAAAACAGAATACAAATGGTCGGGGCGACTGGATTCGAACCAGCGACCCCCTGCGCCCAAGGCAGGTGCGCTACCAGGCTGCGCTACGCCCCGACTGTGTATGGCCTAGCGGCCTCACATTGAAATCCTAGCACAGGAGTACATGGTTAGTCGTCGGGCCGCTTCGAGGAAGGCTTGAATTGCATGTTCAGTTCCGCGGAGTCGGCTATTACGCTGAGTGTGGGATCGACAAATTCCCATTGCCGCGATTGAGGATTGGTGCTCCAGGTCTGGAGCTCGATGCCCATTTCGAAGGCAATGAACAGGTCCGAGGTTCTGGGAGTAACTCGCAGGGCATGAACGCGGAGATTCTGCAGGAGTCGGCGCGCCTCCTCCTCTTCGTCGCCGAACTCCACCGGGGCGTTGCTGGCGAAGGCGAGATTGTCATCGAGGACAATGCGCCAGGGGCAGTGGAGTATAAGTTCCGTATCGTGCTCAAAGGAGAGACGCCAGAGATCGCCCGAGTCGCCGCCGTTTTTTTCTACGGCGGTGCAGAGCTTGCCCACAAGGTGATCCGCGATGAGATCCGCAACAGTGGCTGACATTCTCTTGAACCAGTCGCGCACAGGGAGAGTGTTGAGCCAGTAAAGCAAGAAGATTGCCAGGAGCGTCTGGAAGAAGCGGAGCGGGCGGCTCATGAGAGCCGTTAGATTTGCGTCGTGATCGATAAGGGCGGAAAGTTCCCTGGCGGCTATCAGGAAGGACCAGAGGAGAACGAATATTCGGCCCCAGTTCTGCCCTTTCCAGTAATTCCACAGGAGGATCAGTACAAGGATGAATGCCCCGCACTGAATGAGTTGCTCGAAGATGGCGAAGGCCGCGAGGGGCCCGCCGAAGAACTGGAATGAGCTCCTGACGAAATAGACCGCGATAAGCGTGCCCAGGGCCAGCGCAGTGAGACCGACCCCTCTGGGTTGTGGAGACTGGTCGGGCTGAGCAGCGGAGGTGGGTTGCACACTGCGGAGAGTATCGTTGGCGCCACGCGCTTGTAAAGCCACGGGATGCCAGGGTAGCTACAATTCCCGTATACCCGAAAAGAGATCTGTCTCCATGTCCATGGCCGTTACTTCTGCGGTGGCGACAAGATGGAATAGCTCGTCTTCGCCGGCCTGTTGCTGGGCGTGTTCGAAGATGGGCTGCAGGGGACGCTGCGATTTGTGTTTGGCGAAGGCCTCGTTCTTGCGCTGGATGTAGGCACCGACGGCGATGCGCGCGGTGACCGGAGCGAGAGAGACGGTGGGTCGCTCTGGCAACGAGAACACCGTCGTGACATAGTAGAGCTTTTTGGCCTGCCACGGGCTGAGACCCTGTTCAAGTTGCGTGGTGCAGCGAGTGGTACGCGCCGCCCATTGGAAGGCGGCCGAGGTGAACAATCCAGCCATGCCGTGGTCGGGATGCGCGGTCACAAAGCCCTCGGCTCCGAAGGTGACGATTACATGCGGCCGCAGGGTGCGAATGGCCTGCACGAGGTCACTGGTAACGGCGAGGAAGTCCTGGCGATCCAGTGCGCCATCCGGATAGTCAAGGACCTGGCACTGAGCGACGCCGAGGTGATGGCAGGAGTCCGCAAATTCTTTCCGTCGCACCGCCTTGAGCGCTTCATCTTCGACAACGCCACCGCGGTTGGCGGCGCGCTCTCCGGCGGTGAGGCAGATGACAGAACACTCGGCTCCAGCCTCGGAATATTTCGCCAGGACTCCACCAAAGCAACCTGCTTCATCGTCAGGATGGGCAGTCACACAGAGCAGCTTTAACATTCACTTTCCTCGTTCACGAATTCCAACTCCTGCTGCAAATCATCGCAGGAACAAGCCACGGGAGCATAGCTCTGGCGGTGCATAGGCGAAGGTCCATACCGGAGCAGGGCAAGTTTGTGGCCTGGGGTCGAGTACCCCTTGTTGCTGGCGAGACCGTACTGGGGATAGATGACGTCCCAGGCGCGGACAATGGCGTCGCGGTGTACTTTGGCGAGAATGGATGCGGCGGCGATGGAGGCCGAGAGCGCGTCGCCGTGGATAATTTTTCTCTGCGAGCAGTCGAAATCGAGAGTTGCAGCGTCAACCAGCAGGAAGTCCGGGCGCGGGTCAAGGCGCTCGACCGCCATTTTCATGGCCAGCAGACTGGCTTGATAGATATTGACCTGATCGATTCTGGCAGCGTCTATTTCGGCGACGGCCCAGGCAATGGCGCGCTGGCGAATGCGCGCGGCCAACTTCTCGCGCTCGTCGGCAGTGAGCAGTTTGGAGTCGCGCAAGCCACGAATTCGGTCGGCGGGATTGAGAATGCAAGCGGCGGCGGCGACGCAACCAAAGAGGCTGCCGCGGCCAACCTCATCGACTCCGGCAACAAAGCGGGCGCCGCCCTGCCACGCCTCCTTTTCAAAGCTGGTGGTGCACTTCAGGCTCTTGAGCAGGCGCAGCTTAAGGGCCGAAGCGGAGAGCGTCGGATGGGAGCCGATAACTTCCTCATTTTGCGCGGGCCGAGACACCTTGCAGTAAGATTCTCACCGCGAAGAAGCCGAATGCAAGTCGCTCAGGCGAAGCAGCAGGCCAGATGTGTCTTTCAGCCGTATCTGTGTGGAGCAAATTTCCCGCTTCAATGTATGGCCAAGACCGCCAAATTACAGATCGCGTCAGCGGGTAGCTGCCGTTTGCTTTGAGAGCCCGATCCAGCTTCGAATCAAGTCAATATCCAACGAGCGCCTCACATGGTCCGCAAGGCGATCAAGGCGAGCCTCGCGCTCTCTGGCTACGAATACATGATTGGATGATGGCGCCAGTCCGCACGCTTTGCGTGCCGCGTCTACGAAGGAATGACGAAGCGAGTCGCTGTCGAAGAGTCCATGGACGTAGGTGCCGAGCACTCGCCCATCGGAGCTTACGGCTCCGTCCAGAGCGCAACCACTTAGCCCTTCTCGCGTGATCTCCGCGAACCGTGTTGCGCCAGTGTCGTAAATCGTTTCTCCAACGTGAATCTCATATCCACTAAATTCAAGATCTGGAGTCTGCCGCCCAAATATTTCGCTACGGCAAACACCTCGAAGCTGCCGCGTCGTCTTTGTCGAGTCGAACGTGGTTCGAATGGGGAGCAATCCGAGACCTCCGCATGACGCTGGTATCGCGTTGCATTCGATTCCCTCCGGGTCATCGATCCGCGTGCCCAGCATCTGGAAGCCTCCGCAGATTCCCATGAGGATGCGTCCTCGCCTGAGCATTTCTAAGATTGCATGATCAAAGCCGCGTTTGCGCAACCAATCCAAGTCATCCATAGTCTGTTTGCTGCCGGGGAGAATTGCGAGGTCGGCATATTCGAGTTCTTCCCATCGCTCCACATAAGCCAGCGACACGCCAGGCTCAGCAGCTAGCGGGTCAAAGTCGGTAAAGTTGGAAAGATGCGGAAGCGCAACAACTCCAATGCGCAGAGGCCGCGCTGGACTGGAATCGACATTCGCTTGTTTCCATATTCGTGCGGCGGTTTGCCGGTCTTCAATCGCGACACCATCTTCTTCATCGAGGCCCAGATCATGCATGAAATGAACAACGCCAGCGCATGGTATCCCGAGCCTCGGCTCCATCATGCGGATGCCCGGCTCCAGCAGCGTAACGTCTCCGCGGAACTTATTGATTGCATATCCGCGAATCAATGAACGCTCATGTGGCTCCAGAAGCTGCATAGTTCCCAAGAGCGATGCGAACACGCCGCCACGGTCTATATCTCCAACCAACAGACACGCGGCGTTGGCTGCCTCTGCCATGCGCATGTTCACAATGTCGTGCTCGCGGAGGTTGATTTCGGCAGGCGAACCAGCTCCTTCTATCACGATGACGTCATATTCTGAAGCGAGCTTTTGGTAACTCGCCAAGACAGTCGGAAAGAGTTCTTCAACCCGGTGAAGATGGTAATCGGCTGCGGTGACCTGACCCCACACTTTGCCAAGCACAACAATTTGCGATCCAGTATCCGACGATGGTTTGATCAGCACAGGATTCATTTCAGCGCATGCCAGTATGCGGCAGGCTTCGGCCTGCAGGGCCTGTGCCCGCCCGATCTCTCTGCCATCGGGAGTTGCGGCGGAGTTCAGCGACATGTTCTGCGCTTTGAATGGCGCTACGCGATAACCGTCGTCGGACAGTATACGTCCGAGTGCAGCGGTCAAGATTGACTTGCCGACATGAGAAGCTGTGCCGAGCACCATCAGCGCAGGCGTGGAACACTTCACTTCATTCTTCGACATCACGGCTCACGGCTTGCTGTCTGCAGTGCGGCGCACAGGATCGGTGACGGTAGCAGTTCGCTCCAACTTGTCCCAGGAGAAGTGGCGGCCATCGATGGCCCTCCGCAGGGTCTTGATAAGCACTATGGAAAAGAGCTGGCGGTAGGCGAAGCGCTGCAGCCAGACGTGCCCGAGGAGCCACCAGTCACGGCGGTCGCGTCCATGCCGCCGCTCCAGCGAAAAGGCAATTGTGGACGCGATGAAGTCGATCAGCAGGAACATGAAAAAGAAAAGTACCAGCTGCTGGAAGCTCGCAGGATCGGCTGTGTCGGGGTGGAAATGTTTGTCCCAGATGAGGTACTTCAGCGTTCCGAAGACAAACATGATGTCAATGAATGGCGAGACCAAGGGCAGCAGGATCTGGAAGATGACAATGTTGGGCAGGGCGATATAGCCCAGCGCACCTTTCCGGGCAAATGCCGAGCGATGCTTCCAGACGGCCTGGAGGATTCCGAACGACCAGCGAAAGCGCTGTCGCATGAGTCCGTTGGCGCTGGTGGGCGCCTCGGTATAGGCCAGCGAACGGTCCTCGTACTCGACCTTATAACCGTTCTGCAGCAGCGCCATGGTGAGGTCGGCGTCTTCGGCGACGGTGTCCGTTTTGTAGCCGCCGGCAGCGCGTACTGCCTCGGTGCGCCAGGCCCCGATGGCTCCGGGGACGACGCAGACAGCGCTGAACGTGTTAAGGGCGCGGCGATCAAAGTTCTGGCTGGTGATGTATTCCAATGCCTGCCAGCGTGTCCACAGGTTGCAACGGTTGCCGACCTTGGCGTTGCCGGCCATCGCACCGACGCGGGCGTCCTGGAAGTGCGGCACCAGATAGGAAATGGCGTCGTTGGCGATCAGGGTATCGGCATCAATGCCGACAAATATCTCCTCGGTGACGAACTGCAAACCATAGTTGAGCGCCATGGCCTTGCCGCCGTTCTCCTGGTGCAGCACGGTGACCCGGCCGCGTGCAATCTCATCGGCAAAGTGCTCGCGAGCTACCTCGCAGGTTCGGTCCTGCGAGCCGTCGTCAATCACGATCACGCGCAGGTTGGGATAGGTAGAGTGGAGCACGCTCAGGACAGTGCGGCGAATGACTTTCTCTTCATTGTAGGCTGGAACGAGGACGGCAACGGCAGGCTGGTAGGCGGATTTGCCGGTGGCCATCTCGGTGGTGTGCCGGCGCAGCCGGTCAAAGATGGCGGCAGCTCCAACGCAGACAAGGCGGCCGCTCATGAGCACGTCGCCGACGAAGAAGACGAAGACGATGAAGGAGTTGACAGCTCCGAAGATGAGGAATCCGGCTGAATCGACCATTGCCCAGAGTTGCTCATTGCGGGAGATGGGAGCCATGACATCGGCATAGTTCTTGCCGAGCAGTTCGTGCACGGAGACGATCTGATAGCCGCGCGCGTGCAGGCCCTCGATGATCAGAGGCAGGGCTTTGACGGTGTTGGCGCGATTGCCGCCGCCGTCGTGCAGCAGAATGACGGAGCCGCCGTGCCCAAGCTGGTCCATAACCGATTGCGTGATCTGCTCAGGCGTGGGACGCGGATCGTCGTGCCAATCGTCCGGATCAATCTTGTCGCCTACGGTGATGTAGCCCATGCTCTGGGTAAGCTCGAGGGGGCGAACCTCGTCGGCGGTGTCCGGCTCCTGGTCAACCGAGTACGGCGGACGGAAGAGCACGGGCTTGATGCCGAGTTTAGCGGCCAGCAAGCGCTCGGTCAGATTGAGCTCGACCCGCAGATACCGCTCACTGATGTTGCTGATATCGGGATGGGTGAAGGTATGATTGCCGATCTCGTGACCCTCGCGATACATGCGCTTGAGGATGCCGGGATATTTCTCAGCTTCGAGGCCGATGGTGAAAAATGTGGCCTTGACGTTGTAGTGCTTGAGAACGTCGAGGATCTTGGGCGTCCACTGCGGGTCGGGGCCATCATCAAAGCTGATGACAACACTCTTGCTGGGCGCGCCATAGGCGTCAAGGCGATAGGGGCTAGGTAGTTGGCGGAAGACCTCATTGGTGACCACCTCGTTGGAATCGAGAGTGAGGTCGCGGGTGCCGGGGGAAGGTTCGCTCGCTATGTGCAGGATGTCGCCTTCACCCTCGATGTCCACATCCTGGCCCGGATCGACGACTCGCAGTTTCTCTATTGCACCGGGGTCACGCGGCTTGTCCCAGACCTTCCACAGGGCGCGATCCTCGGAGCCAAGTCGCCAGAGGGCGAAGGTGGAGATACCAAGATCGCGCGCTTCCCGCATCTGGTTGAGCGCGGTGACGGCATCGAGATACCAGACGTCATGGCGGTTGTCGCCATCGAGATAGGTGAAGTGAGGGTTGAGCGTGTCGGAGTCGAAGTTGATGTCGGCCTCCGAATCGCGCGCCTCCAGCCACGCCTCTTGCACACTGACGTTGTGAACTCCGGCCATGCCGGGCTTGCCATTTTTGGCGGTTGTCCAGTCGTAGCCGTAGTTGCCGATGGCGCAAATAATTTTTTCGCGCGGGATGACCTTGAGTGCCTTGTTCAAATTCTCAGTGAACCAGTCCTGCCCGGCAATGGCTCCGGGCGCACCTCCCGGATAGTGCTGGTCGTAATTCATCAGGATGAGTCCATCGGCGAGCTTGGACATGAACGCATAGTCAAAGCCGGGATCGGAGGCAGGCACGCTGATGTAGAGCTTCTGATTGCGTTGGTGCAGGTCGGATGCGAGTTCGGCAATGAGGGCGCGATAGCCGGGCTGAGCCTGGTCGCCAAAAGCTTCCAGGTCCAGGGTAAGTCCCTTGTAGTTATCGCTGGAAAGGAAGGTGCTGATCTCCTGGCGGAAGCGCTCACGCCCGTCTGCGGAGTTGAGCATCTTGGCGATGTCGGGACGCCACTCATTGACCACGGGATCGAAGTTATTCACCATCGGCAGCACGTCTACCTGCGCGTTCGTGCTTTTGATGAGCGGCATGAGCTTTTGGTCAATGGTGGCGACATGCCCGCCGGTGATGACGTTGTAGAGGGTGTTATCCTCTTTGGCCGCCTGAAGGTGGCCGTCGGCCCCCAGCACATGGAGCCACTCGGGAAAGACAAAATCGATCTGGTGAATGTACTCGCGCAGGGAGCTGTAGCTAGCAGCGTCCCAAGTGACGTAGAAGGCGCCGCGAATGCCTTCGCCGGAGTTCAACACAACCTGGGAGGCCGGGGTCAGAGTCCGGCGGTGGGTGCCTTTGCGCAGCGGCTTTTTGGGCTCTTTCAGCTTAAGGGCACGATAGCTCTTCTTTTGATCAGCAAGCAGCACATGGGGTATGTCCGTCTTGCGGACAACCGTGACGGCGAAAAAGACGATGAGTACGCTAAGGATAATTACGGAAACGTCGATCCACTTGCGGATCTGTTTCCAGCGATGCCGGTCAGGGTCGAAAAATATGGGTTTAGACATACTTCAGTTGCCATGTTCTATCGTATGGTTCGTATCCGCTTGCGTCAATGAAACATAACGCGCGGTGGCGGATGGAGTGTCATCTGTTGGTCCAAACCCGTCACCCAGCCACAGCCACGCACGGCGGTATGTGTCAGCCGGAGCTGCTCCGGCCGCAGACGCCCGGCTTCTGCTATATTCGGACGTGCTCACCTTGATCCGTAAGCATTGCTGGTGGTTTGCTGCTACAACCGTAGCAGCGGCGCTGCTGCGCCTGTTCTTCGTATTGAAGCTGCCGGTGATTGCGGGCGACACGCTGATCTACGGCGACATCGCCAAGTGCTTGGTTAACAACCACATGTTCGGGATCGAGAGGGCCAGCGGATGGGAGCCGACATTCATCCGGTTGCCGGGATATCCGTTCTTCCTTGCCTTCACCTTCCTGATCGCCGGTGTAGATCACTATATTGGCGCGATGTTGTTTCAACTTGTATTCGACGTGCTGACCTGCTTTTTGGTAGCAGACATTGCACGACGAGCCATTGGGGAGCGCGCCGCGCGCACGGCGTTCCTGCTGGCAGCCTTTTGCCCATTCCTGATGAACTACGTGGCGACCCCGCTCTCCGAGTGTCTGGAGGTATTTACCATCGCCGCAGCCATCGATTGCGCCATGGCTGCTCTGGAAACGCGCAGTCTGCGCTGGTGGGTGGTGTGCGGCATTGCCTGCGCGGGGGCGATCCTGCTGCGTCCAGATGGAGGGTTGATCCTGGGCTGCATCGCGCTTCCGGTGCTGGCGTACGGCTTTTTCGGAGGGTCGCGGGGTGAGCGGACGCGACGTCGCGAGTTGATTACGGCAATCCTGCTGCTGGGCGCGGTCTCGCTGGCGCCCCTGGTGCCATGGACGATTCGCAACTGGCGGGTTCTCCACGTATTTCAGCCGCTGGTGAATGCCCATGCGAGTGATCCGGGCGAGTTCGTGCCAGCCGGCTGGAATCGCTGGTTCAAGAGCTGGCTGATCGACTATTCGAGCGTGGAGGACGTCGGCTTTCATGTTCCCGGCGATCCCATCGACGTAGGGGACATTCCCGACCGTGCCTACACCTCCACGGCCCAGCGGGCGCTGGTGCACTCGCTGATTGACCAGTACAACGACAACGTGAAGCACGAGATGACGCCGCAGATGGATAAGCAGTTCGGGGCTTTGGCCGAAGAGAACGTTCGCCTGCACCCGGTGCGCTACTACCTTCTGCTGCCCACCGCCCGGACGCTGGACATGTGGTTTCGGCCACGCAGCGAGATGATGCCGCTGGACTCTCACTTTTGGGAGATCAAGCGCGACCCCCACGACGCTTGGTGCGGCATTGCGCTCGGGCTGCTAAATTTGGCTTACGTGGCGGCGGCAGTGGCCGGAGCCTGGCTGTTGCGCCGGAAAATAAAATACCTGGGACTACTGCTGACCTACCCGATCGTGCGCTCACTGTTCCTGGCTGCAACTGGCGCATCTGAGGACCGATACACGCTGGAGTGCTTTCCATTTGTCTTTGTGCTGGCTGCTGGATTTCTAACCTGGTGGCAAAGCCGTGGGCACAGCGCTCCATCGACGGAGCGCCCCAGCTAACTACCCTCGGCGCGAAGTGGCGAGTCGCTCATACGAAAGCGGGTGCGCACATGTTCGCTAAGTAGTTCCGCAGCTTCTCGGTTGGCGTCGCGGTCGGTGCGCAGGAGATATTTCATGGCTCCGACAAGCAAACGCTGGCCTTCCATGTATCTTGGGTCGTCAATGCGGATCCGGTCGCGTCCACTTGGATCCGGGCGGGCCGGAATGATTACCACTTTGGATCTCGTCATGCGCTCCACTGACACGTAAGACGCGAGAGTGGAACTGCCGGTTGCCGGGCTAAGGCAAAACAGCTACGGAGTAGGATGAAAAACTCAGTCCGGAGCCACCGACTGGATGATCTACCTGCCCTCTAGTTTGAAGGCGTCGGCGGGTAGCTTCTGCGGGTTGACCTTCATGCTGGCGAAGGGGTATTTGGCAAGACGATAGTCGTATTCCCCCTCCATCGCCTTCTGCTGCAAGCTCATACCCGTCTGCTGGTCGATCCAGAGGATAACGAACCGGAACATACCGCGCACCTTTTGCGATTTCGGCGTAAGTTCGAGTTTGTAGGTCGCGCGGCCGTCAATCGTCTCGATTCCGGCATAGCGGAGCTCGAAATTCTTTTTGAGATCGCTTCCGCGCCCACCAAAACCAAGCGCAAGGAAGCTCTCGATCTCGTCACGGTTCTTGCTGGGGTAGCTGGTCACCTGATGAGTGCGGAAGGAGTACACCTGAACGTCAGTGCCGGCGAAGAGTAGCTTTTTATGTTCAGGCTGCTGAATATCGGCAGCCACATCGACGTTGTTGCCGGCGCGGCGGAAGTACATCACGCCCCGCTGGATATCGTGCTGATCGACGACCTTCTCATATTGGTCCCACTCGAAATCCGTCTGCAAGGACCTGAAATTCGCGCTGGTTCTGTCCAGCAAGGCCAACACCTGCTCCAGGGTTGCCGCCGAATTGACTCGCGATCCCGCGGCCGGCTGCGGTACCTGGGGCGTCACATGAAGTGCAAGCGGCTGGAAGAACCGGCAGCAAAGAGCCCGGAATGGACATGAGGCCCTAAACACCGGGACTTCTTCACTCTGCGCAAACGTCGAGGCAGCCAGCAAGGCCGCCGCAAAGAACACCAGCATTATCTTTTTCATCCGAATCTTTCTTCGATCCCCGCCACGAGCAACTCTATCGCTGAACCCAGACATGATATCCAACCACATTCCCCTTGCTATCTTGCTCTGGAGCCCAGCGTTTGATCTTCACATACCCGCTGATCGGCTCGATGACGCGCTGAAGATCGGCCTCCGTCTCTTTAGGAGTACTGCCCGTGACTTCATGGGCATCGACGCGGAAGATGAGGCCATCGTCTCCGTCAGGCATGACAAGTACGCTATTGGGACGCGGCAGGCGTTCGGCTGGTTTGTCCTTGTAGTTGATGAAGTGCGGGGTCACAAAAATGAACAACAGAATGAGCGTGACCATCACATCGTAGTGAAACGATCCACGCTGATGCGTCCACCAGATATAGCCTTTGATTGTGTCCCACAGCTTTTTCATCGCTCATCCAGTTTAGTTCAAATGCAGAATTGCTGTTTGCACGCAACGGGGTAGCCGCGCTAAAGCTTACGTGCTTCGATTTTGTCCGTTCCCATGTAAGGGCGCAGTGCCTCAGGAATGACCACGCTGCCATCTTTCTGCTGGTAGTTCTCGACGATAGCGACCCAGGTGCGTCCGACGGCCAAGCCGCTGCCATTGAGGGTGTGTACCAGCTCAGTGCCTTTTTTCCCCTCTGGCTTGTAGCGAATGTTGGCCCGCCGCGCTTGGAAACTCTCGAAGTTGGAGCAGGATGAGATTTCGCGGAACAATCCCTGCCCCGGCAGCCAGACTTCCAGATCATAGGTCTTCGCCGAGCTGAAGCCCATGTCTCCGGTACAAAGCAGCATACGGCGATAATGCAGGCCCAGTCGCTCCAGCACGGTTTCTGCGGCGCGCGTCAGCTTCTCATGTTCGGCGTAGCTTTCCTCTGGACGGGTAAACTTGACCAACTCCACCTTTTGGAACTGATGCTGGCGAATGATGCCGCGTACATCCTTGCCGTAGGAGCCTGCCTCGCTACGCCAGCAGGGAGTGTAGGCCGTCAGTGAAACGGGCAGGCGCGATGCCTCCAGCGTCTCACCGCGGAAGATGTTGGTGACGGGAACCTCGGCGGTGGGAATCAGCCAGAGGTCGCGTTCGCCCTGCGGAACTTTGAAAAGGTCCTGCTCAAACTTTGGCAGTTGGCCGGTGCCATACATGGATTCGGAGTTGACCAGGTAAGGCGGGAGGACCTCGGTGTAGCCATGCTCGCGGGTGTGCAGATCAAGCATGAAGTTCATCAGGGCGCGCTCGAGCTTTGCCCCGAGCTCCCAGTACAGGGCGAAGCGGGCGCCCGTGAGCTTGGTGGCGCGTTCGAGGTCGAGGATGCCAAGCTGCTCGCCGAGCTCCCAGTGCGGCTTAGGCGTGAAGTCGAACTCGGGACGGCTGCCCCAGCGCTTGACCTCAACATTGGCGCTCTCATCTTTGCCGACGGGAACGGAGTCGTGGGGAAGATTGGGGATGCCTGCGAGGATGTCGTAGAGCTCTTTATCGGCGGCCTTGGCTTGCTCTTCAAGGGCGGGAATGCCTTCCTTGAGCTTGAGTACCTCGACGCTCAACAGGTCGAGCTCGGATTTCTGCGCCGGAGTGATCGAGCCCTTTTTTTCGGCGCCCATCAGCGGACCGATCTTCTTACTTAACTCGTTGCGGCGGGCCAACGCAGTCTCCAACTCATGAGTCAGCGCGCGGCGACGGGTGTCGATCTCGCGAAAGGTGCCAAGAAGCTGCTCAGGACTGGCGCCACGGTTGCGAAGTTTCTCTTCGACGACGGACAAGTGCTCACGGACAAAGGCAAGATCAAGCATAAGAATTAAGGATATCAAGAAGGGTGGATGCAATGCGAGGAGTTAAGGCCGACTTAGTAAGTCACAGGCAAGTGCGCAGCTTGTAGATGTGATAGGCAGCAGCTCTGGAAAGTTCTGGGAAATTCATCTTGATGATTTGGTCTAGGTATATACTCCTGTGCACGCTGAGGGCCCTGACGGCTCTCAACTGAAAGAGGATAGAAACAATGCGAAAACTCGTGGGGTTTTTCGTTTTCTTTGCATTCCTGGGAATTGCCGCTGCGCAAGAGCAGCAACAAGGCATGAACCAGCCACCGAAGGTGCTTGTGATTACCCGCGAATTTCTGAAGCCGGGTAAGAGTGGAGCACCGCACGAAAAGACAGAGATGGTTTTCACGCAGGCACTCGCCCGTGCGAAGGAGCCGGTCCACTATCTGGGCATGAATTCCCTCTCGGGAAAGACTCGCGCCCTGTTCGTCATTCCGTTTGACTCATTTGAGGCTTGGGAAAAGGACACCATGTGGTCGCAAGGCAACGCAGCTCTATCCGCCGCGCTGGACCGCGCGAACGTTGCCGATGGCGAACTGCTGGAGTCCACCGACCAGGGCGCTTTCGTATATAGCGCTGAGTACAGCTTTCACCCGGCGGTGGATATGCCGCACATGCGCTACTTTGAAATCGAAGCCTTCCAGATTCGTCCAGGACACCGCGCAGAATGGGATGAAGCGGTGAAGATGGTGAAAGCAGCGTATGAAAAAGCGGTGCCGGACGCGCACTGGGCGACCTACGAAGAGATTCTGGGAGGCCGAAATTTCTTTGTTGTGTTTACGCCGATGAAGTCTCTCTCCGAACTGGACCACGAGATGATGGCCAACAAACAGTTCATGGGAGCTATGGGCGCGGATGGAATGAAGAAGCTCGAAGAATTATCGGCGGCCTCGATCGAATCGAGCACCACAAACCTGTTCGCGTTCAATGCGAAGCTGAGCTATATATCGGAAGACTGGATCAAGGCAGACCCGGATTTCTGGAAGCCGAAGGCTGCACCTGCGCCAGCGGCTACGAAGAAAAAACCGGAGAAGCCAGCGGCAAATTAGAAGGACTCAACAGTCAACAGAGCACGGCGAAGAGGGACACAGGGATGTCCCTCTTTTTGCTCTTCGCTGAAGACGGCTGGAGCGAAGTAGAATGAAGGAATGAGCACGAAAGATCAGAAGCAGGGAGCGGTGGACGCAGGCAAAACCTCCACCCCAACATTGGCAGAAGCCGCTTCGGGCGGCGCAAAGCCCAGCCCTAAACGCGGCCCGCTCACGTTGGACATGAGCGTCGACGTCGCCGGTATCCATCTGAAGAATCCGATTCTGGCGGCTGCGGGCACGTTCGGCTACGGCATCGAGTTTGAGGATATCGTCTCGCTGGAAAAGCTGGGCGGCTTTGTCGTGAAGGGACTGTCGAGCGAGCCAATGGCGGGCAATGCTCCGCCGCGGCTGTTTGAAACAGCGGCGGGAATGCTGAATGCGATTGGGCTGCAAAACATTGGGGCGCGCGCCTTCGTGGAAGAGAAGTTGCCCAGGTTGGCGAAGATCAAAGATGCAGTGGTGATCGCCAATGTCTATGGATACAGCACGGAGGACTACGAGCGGACGATTCGGATTCTGAATGAGGGCGAAGGCATTGCAGCTTATGAACTGAACGTTTCCTGTCCGAATGTGCGCTACGGCGGAATCACGTTTGGGCAGGATCCTTCGCTGCTCTCCGAGGTTGTTGCGGGTGCGAAGGCGAATGCCAGACGACCGCTGATTGTGAAGCTTTCGCCGAACGTGACCAACATTGCACGCATGGCGCGAGCCGCTGAAGACGCGGGTGCGGACGCGGTATCGCTGGTAAACACCTTCCTGGCAATGGCGATTGATCCGGTAACGCGGCGGCCTCGCATCTCCAACGTGACAGCGGGATTGAGCGGGCCGGCGATCAAGCCGATCGCGGTGCGGATGGTGTACGAAGTGGCGCAGGCGGTGAAGATTCCAGTGATCGGTATGGGCGGCATCAGCACGCCGGAGGATGTGGTGGAGTTTCTGCTGGCGGGCGCGACCGCGGTGGAAGTAGGCACGGCGAACTTCTGGGATCCGAGGGCCTGCGAACGGCTGGTGAACCAGCTGGAACGCTGGTGTTTAGAGCAACACATTGAGAGTGTGGCCAGTTTGCGAGGCGGTTTGATCCTCAACTGAGGCCGCTCCACGATTGACGAAGTAGATAATCGTTGGAAAGGCCGTATTTACCGAACAAGCAATGGTTGCGCGGAATTTAAAAGGATTGACCAAAAGATAACCCTCCGCGATGGAGGGTTGTTTTTGGAGTCAATGGCCGCTGACGCGGGGTGCGAGGGCTCGTCGGGTACGCGGCAGCGGACGCCGCTCCGGTTGCAGACGCTGGTTAGTGGCCGCCGGAGATTCGGACGCGAAGCTCTTCGGGGAGGCGGTCGCGAAGATTTTCCGGAAGGCGGTCATGGAGATTGCGCGCTCCGAGCATGGCCGCGTCCTTGACGACGAGCGGGGCGGGAGTGGCGACGGCAACGATGAGCCAGACCAAGGCCGAGAGAGCAAAACCGCAGAGCGCACCAAACTCAAGCCAAAGAGCATTGGGCGGGCTGAAGTGGTGGATGACGGCAAAGGCAAAGACGAAGACGATGGCGGAAACCGTGGCCAGCGCGATGAGGGTGATGTCAATTGTGCGGTGCAGCTTCTGCCGAGAACGGCAGTAGGCGCATTCGGCAAAGTGCGCCTCATAGTCGCCACTCATCTCAGGCGCGAGGCCAGTGATGTCATAGCGCCACCCAGCAAGGATGTGGCCGACGAATGGATCGATGCATTGACTCATATAAATCTATAACGTAAGGGTCGAGAGAGGCTCGTCCTGCGAAGCTAGAACCAGACGGTTGCCCCACAGCCCCTGGCGCATTCCCAAAGCCCGCTCGGCCGCGAGACGAGCCAAGTCGGGGTGATTGTTCTGCTCGGACAAATGAGCCAGAACCAGGAATGCTGCTCCCCCATCATAGTCCGTTGCGAGAAATTCCGCGAGAGCTTCGTTGGAGAGATGCCCGACGCGAGACATGACGCGTTGTTTTACGGGCCAGGGATAAGGGCCGACACGAAGCATCTCAAGATCATGATTGGATTCGAGGATGAGGCCGTCGCATTTGCGCAACTGGTCGCGGACATTGGTGGGAAGAAAGCCGAGATCGGTGGCGATGGCGACGCGAAGACCTTCGGCCAGAAAACGGAAGCCGACCGGATCAGCAGCGTCGTGCGGGATGGTAAAGGGCATGACCTCGATGTCTCCGACTGCAAAACCTTTCCCAGGTAAGAATAGTTCGAGGCGCTCGGCTTGGACGCGGTTGCCCGCCGAGTCCTTACACTGGCGCCGCCATGCGCCATGGGTAGGCTCGGTCATGAATACAGGCAGGCGAAACTTTTTGGCCATGACATGCAGGCCGGCGACGTGGTCGGAGTGTTCGTGAGTAATGAGGATGGCGGAAAGCGACTCAGGGGCAATGCCTTGAGTGGCGAGGCGGCGGCAGAGTTCGCGGCAAGAAAGGCCACAATCAATAAGTAGACGAGTTTGAGACGTTGCCAGGACCGTGCTGTTGCCCCGGCTACCCGAGGCTAGAACTGTAATCGAAAGCGGCACGAGGGATAGGATAGCTGGATTTTGGATGTGAAGCGAGGGGAACTTTTCTGATTCAACGCTGGAACTTGGTGCATTTGAGCAAGAGCCCAAGGAGAAATGGATGGACCAAATTCGCGGTAAGATAGGCGGTGTGGAGGCGTGAGATGTGCAGCAACTTTGGAATGAACCTGCATCCTGGGAGAAAGCCGTGCGCGTTGCAGTGGGAGTGGTACAACTTCTTCACCCGGCTCTTCGCCAAGCTGCGCCGCCGTTACGCTCCTAAGGCACTGCGTATGTATCCTGGAGCGCCGATTGACAGAGGGCACAGATGAGCAAGATGGTGGTGAGGCCTGCGACTGCGGATGACGCGGCGGAGATTGCGCGCATTTACAGCTACCACGTGGTGCATACCCGCGCGAGCCTGGAGCTGGAAGCTCCGGGAGCAGAGGAGATGGCCAGGCGGCGCGCAGAGATTGTGCGGCGCGGAATGCCGTACCTGGTGGCGGAAGAAGACGGCGCGGTGATTGGCTATGCGTATGCGAATTACTACCGTCCGCGGGCGGGGTACCGGTTTACGGTGGAAGACTCCATATACGTTGATCCGGCGCGGACGAGGCGCGGATGCGGACAGGCACTGCTGGCGGCGCTGATCGAAGCGTGTCTGCAGGGGCCATGGCGGCAGATGATCGCGGTGATTGGAGACGGCGACAATGCAGCATCGGTGCGGCTGCACGAGCGCTTCGGCTTCCGGGAGGTTGGGAGGCTGATTTCGGTTGGCTTCAAACTCGACCGATGGGTGGATTGCGTTTTGATGCAGCGCGCGCTGGGCGCGGAGACAATGATGTCCACGGAAAACACGGGAACCGTTGACTCCAGCGTTTACAGCATCGACTAAGCTCGGTTCGATCAGGCAGGAAAACCAAGTACAACATGAGGGTGTTTCAGGTGCGCGATGAAAAGGCGCACCTGAAACATGATCAGGCCCAAACCGCACGATCTATCTATGCGGTCGTTTTACTGCGAACAGGTTGCGGAGCACCTATGCGGACACGAAGATCCTTCGGAATGAGACCAAGGGTAAGGAAGGCTCCGACGACCAGGACGATTGCGATGATGTACAGAGCGGCGGAAGGATCCTTGGAGATGAATTTGGCCCAGACAGGAACGTTCGGGCCGACATAACCGCCGAGGTTTCCAACGGAGTTTACAATGCCAATGCCGGCTGCGGCGGCAGTTCCAGTCAAAAATGCAGATGGGATTGGCCAGAACAATGGCATAGCTCCGATTACGCCGAGGGTTCCGATGGAGAGGAAGATGATGGCCAAAACAGGATTGGCGGCAAAAACTCCGCTCAGAACCAGGCCAGCGGCTCCGGCGATGGCAGTCCAGAAGTAATGCAAGCGCCGCTCACCGGTCTTGTCGGAATGATTGCTCAAGAAGATCATTCCAATGACGGCTGCGCCATAAGGAATGGCAGTAACGATTCCAACTCCTAAGTAACCCTTGATGCCGAAGGCCTTCACAATCGTCGGCAGCCAGAAGGCGATGCCGTAGAGGCCGATCATTAAAGTGAAATAGATGGCGCACAACGCCCACACTTTGCCGCTCTTAAAGGCATCCGACAGCTTATGTTCGGTCTTAGTGGTTTCTTCCGCGGAGAGATTTTTGGCTAGAAGCGCCTTTTCTTCGGAGGTGAGCCACTTTGCTTCTTCAATGCTGCTGTTGAGATAGAAGATTACCCAGAAGCCAACGATGACTGATGGAATGCCTTCGGCCAGGAACAACCACTGCCATCCCGCCAAGCCCATGGCTCCGGAGAGCGTGTCCATGATCCAGCCGGAGATGGGATTGCCAATTACGCCGGAGACTGCGATGGCCGCGACAAACCATGCGGTTCGGGTGGAGCGAAGGCGGGAGGGATACCAGAGAGTGAGATAGAAGATGACTCCCGGGAAGAAGCCTGCTTCTACGATGCCGAGAAGAAAACGCAGGGCGTTGAAAGAGAATTCGCCTTTTACGAAGATCATACAGGCGGATACGATGCCCCAGGAAATCATGATTCGAGCGATCCACATACGTGCGCCGAATTTCTTTAACGCCACGTTGCTAGGGACTTCAAAGAAGAAATAACCGATGAAGAAAATGCCAGCGCCAGTAGCAAAAGCCGCATCACTGAGAGACAACGCCTTCGACATTTGCAACTTCGCGAACCCGACGTTGACCCGGTCAAGATAGGCGAGAATGTAACAGAGGAAAAGAAATGGGACGATACGAAGGTCAACCTTATGGTACGTCTTGGCCTCAAATCCAATATCAGGACTCATACTTGACTCCTCCGCGTGCCGCGAAATCCAGCAATGATTTTCCGTTATAGTTCCAGCGCCCATGACTATACCGCGCGAAGGAGTGGAACGCACTAATTTTCCGGCAATTCCGGCGATGAGTAATTCTGGAGGAGAGTGGGAGATGAGGAGCAAGACAGGATCGAGGGCAATGCGGCTGGTACTTTCACTGGCACTGATCTGCTCGGCGCTGACGGCGTGCGAAGCGGCTCCTCCGGAAAAGGCAGAAGCTGCACTGCTGAGCGAAGCTGGCGCGACGTTTACGATTCCGGCTCCGGCCCACGGCTGGACGCTGATTGCCTATGGCGACATGCGCTTTACCGATCCGCGCAATACGAAGGACACGAACCCGACGGCCCGGCGGGCGCTGGTGGCAAAGGTGGCAGAAGAAAAACCGGACGTGCTGCTGCTGAGCGGCGACGTTCCTCTTAGCGGCGGCGTAGCCAATGACTATGCGGTGTTTCGCGAGGAGACGGCGGCGTGGCAGGCGGAGGGGCTAAAGGTGTTTCCGGCGATGGGCAATCATGAACTGCACGGCACGGGCGGCGTGGAGAACTGGTGGAAGGCGTTTCCGGAGCTGAGAGGACGGCGATGGTACTCGGTGCATTTTGGCGAGGCGTACTTCATTACGGTGGACAGCAATTTGAAGCTGACGCCAGGCAGCGAGCAGTCGGCGTGGGTGGCGAAGCAGCTGGACGGACTGCCGAGGGGGACAAAGTATGTGTTCGTCTCGCTGCACCATCCTCCAATGGCAGACCCGATTGAGGGAGATAGCTCGCACGATGTGCGTCCGAACGAAGACGCGTTGGCGCAACAGTTGGAAGCGGCGGCGAAGCGGACGACGGCAAAGATCATCGTGATCGCCGGACATATCCACGCCTATGAGCGCTTTGAGCGCGGCGGAGTGGTGTATCTGGTGAGCGGCGGCGGCGGAGCAAAACCGTACCCGATTGCGCGCACGCCGAGGGATTTGTACCAGGACAATGTGTTTCCGAACTTTCACTATGTGAAGTTTGTGAAAGAAGCGGGGGGATTGAAGGCAACGATGTACCGCCTGAACGAGCGGGGCGGCTTTGTGGTGGGGGATACATTTGTGGTGGGCGCGCAGGCAAAGAACGCGGCGCACTAATGGCTCAGCGGTGGGTCCGGACCGGCGGGACGCTTAGCTAGCTGACGCCCCGCGAGCACGAAGTCCGGAGGAGGAATCTGCGGATAATGCATAACGACCGTTCGACGGAAGTCCGCGAGTGGATTCCTGCGCCGAATCCAGGCTGAAGCGGTCCATCATCTTGAGCAAGTTGCCGGACATTTTTGCCATCTGTTCGGCAGAGGCAGCAAGTTCGGAGGAGCTGGAACTGCTCTGCATCGCCAGTTCGCGCATGCGCTCGGTGGCGTCGACCACGGCGTGAGTTCCGGCGGCTTGCTCCTCGACGGCGGAGCTGGTTTCCTGGGTGATCTCATTGAGGCGGCTGGTGGCCTGTGCGATCTGCGATGAGCCTGCCGACTGCTCTCGGGTGGCCGACTGGATATCCTGGGCGAATTTGTACACCTCGGCGACGACGGTGGAGATTCTTCTGAGTGCGTCGCCCAGTTCTCCGCCCAAACCAATTCCTTCCTCGACGATACCTGTACTCTTCTCCATGTTTTCGACCGCCTTGCGGGCTTCGCGCTGGATGGTCTGGATGAGTTCGGAAATTTCCTTGGTCGATTGCGCCGATTTTTCGGCAAGCTTGCGAATCTCGTCGGCCACGACGGCAAAACCCATGCCGTGCTCTCCGGCACGAGCCGCTTCAATGGCGGCATTCAATGCCAAGAGGTTTGTCTGGTCGGCGAGGTCGTCGATGACGCTGACGATGTTGCCGATATTTTCGACGCGGTCGCCCAACGATTCGATAAGCTCGGCGGAGGATTGAATGGAAGTATTGATACGGCTGAGACCGTCGGTTGCTTTCTCCATGCTGGCAAGGCCGCCCTTCACCTCGTCACGCGAGCGGTTGGATATATCGAAGAGTCCGGTGGAGGAATCGGCGATGCGCTGAATGGAAACCACCATCTGATCGATTGATGCTGACGTCTCATTGACGCTGGAAGCCTGTATCTGCGTGCTTTGGACCATGTTCTGCACGTTGACGCTCATCTCGTGCATGGTGCTGCTGAGATCATTGATGGCCCCGGCGGCCTGCACGCTGACGGAGGCCGACGCGTGAGAGGCACTGGCGACCTGGGTGGAACCGCTGGCAACCTGCGCAGCGCTGTCTCGCACACCACGCACCATGGTCCTCAAGCCTTCGGTCATGCGGACAAAGGCGAGGCCAAGGGTGTCATGCGCGGAATGCGGCTGCACATCCTGGGAGAGTTCTCCGGCTGCGATGCGTTCGGAAATAGCAGCCATTTCCTGCAGGTAGGAGACCATGGCGGAGAAGCTGCGCGAGAGCTCTCCGATCTCGTCACTGGAGTTGAGGTCCTGCAAATCCAAGTCTCTCAAATCGCCTTGAGAGATGCGCTCCGCTCCGGCGGCCAAGCGGCGAGTTGAGGTGCTGACGCGGCGGCTGATGAAGTATGCGAGGGCCGATCCCAACACCATGACCAGGAGCGAGAAGCTGATCAACACCTTTTGGCCGAAAGCCGCCTGTTTACCCGACGTTTTCGCTTCAGCATCCTGCTCTGCATTGATATCGCGGAGCAGGTCGGCAAGCAGCCCTCGAATCTCTTCTGAGGAGTCCTTTACGCGCCCACTGTAGATGGGCCACAAATTCTGAGATCCATCGCTTGCCTCCGACTCCGTAGCAAAAGTAACTTGCCGCTGCTTTTGTTCGGCTAGCGCGGAGGTGATGTTTGAGAGAATAGCTTTGTCCTTTTCCGAAAAGGTGGAGTCAAGGCGCTGGAGTTCGCCGAGCGCCGTGTCCATCTCCTGCCATTCGCTGGCCATGCGGGCCTTGAGCCTTGTGGTGTTCTGGAAGTCTTTCAGCTCACGATCGAGAATCCATCCCTTGACATCAGAATTGAGGCGATTTGTCTGCGCCACCAACACGTAGACGTAGTTCAATTTCTCCGTTCGGGTATGGGCACGGGCCCTGGCTGCACTGATGTTTGCCATCTGCACATACGCGATCACCGAATTTACGGCAACTAGGAAGATGATGATTCCGAAGCTGATGCCGAGCTTTCTTCCGATGGTTAAACGCATTTGTCTCCCTCAAACAACCAAGCAATCCAGGAGCAGCAATAGAAGCCAGTTTTTACTCTCAGATGTTTGCCTAATAACTGTGACAGCGGCAGAAGGTTTTGAATCATGAGATTAGGAGATTTTACATTACGAAGGTATCTGGGATCAGGACCCGACGGACACGAGAAGGCCAATGACTAGAGAGCCCGGTGGCCAGGTCAAGACAATGGAGCCTCGCAGCTGGGGTACGCGACGGAAACCGCCGCTCCGGTTTGCGGGCGTTCGGGTCAGATTTTGAGGAAGATCCTGCGTCGGTAGAGGAACCAAGTGACGGTCCAGCAGAAAGCGGTGAAGAAGAGAGCGTAGCCGAGCGAGGCCCAATGCGGAAAGGGAATGTTGTCAAAGGTGAAGCTGTTGATGGCGTCTTTATAGGTGACAAGCTGGCCGTCGAGATGGAATTTGCATTTGACCGATGCGATGGCGGCGAATTCAGAGAGCGTGTAGGCGAAGATGCAATTGGTGCCGAAGACAATGGGGATGAGAGTCCAGCGGCCACGGAGTTGCTTTACGTCGACGAGGTAGAAGCAGGCGGCGAGCGCTACCAGGGCGAGGCCGGTGGTGAGAAGGACAAAGGAGCTGGTCCAGAGCTTTTTGTTGATGGGAAAGACGAGAGCCCAGAGCTCACCGGCGAGAAAGCAGGCAAGGCCGATGTAGGTGAGGCGGCGAAGAAGCCGGGAGGGTTCATGGCGGAGAGTGCAAATCCACTGGCCGGCGGCGATGCCGAAGAGAGTGTTGGCAAGGGCAGGAAAGCTACTGAGAATCCCCTCGGGATCGCGCGTGTGGTCGAAGAGATGGCCCATCATCAGTTTGCGATCGAGCCAGGCGGCGAGGTTGCGATCCTGATCGAGCAGCGGGATGTTGACGGTGGGGATGCCGAAGCCGGGAACGGGAACGAAGCGCATGAGAATCCAGTAACCGATGAGAAGCGCGGCGAGGATGGCCCACCGGGTGCGAGTGCCGGTCCAAAGATAGAGGAGCGAGGCGGCGAGGTAGCAGAAGGCGATGCGCGGCAGGACTCCGACGAAGCGCAAGGTTGAAAGATGGTAGAGGGGAAAGCCATTGATAAGCAGGCCGAGGGCAAAGATGATGGCGGCACGGCGCAGGATGTGAGGCAGCAGAGCAAGACGGGAGTCCGCAGCCTGTGCGGGCGAAAGCCGCGAGGCAAAGGCAAAGGGGATGGATACTCCGGCGATGAAGAGAAACCAGGGAAAGACCAGGTCGGTGAGAGTCCAGCCATTCCAGACAGCGTGATCGAGTTGGGCGAAGGAAGGGCCGTTGCCGTCGTTGACGACGATCATCAATAGGATGGTGAAGCCGCGGAAAACGTCGAGCGAGAGAAGTCGCTCGTGGGCGGCGATGGGAGGGGTAGTACTCACTTGCGAATTATAGCGGGGAGAGAGTGAAAGACGGGAGAGTTGATTTGGGATGGCGGCGGTCTTCTGCCAAGGTACTCGCGAAATGAGGATCACTCTGCTGCATTCTGGCGAAACTATCCCCGGAAGGCGGCGCGGCCACGTAAAAGGAATGCAGCGAAGTCCAGCACCAAGAGCCCCGTCGAGAAGACGTAGTAGGAAAGTTCAACCTTTTTCCATAGCCACACTGGAAGTTGATCGGTAAACACGTCGGTCCACGTCTCGCGGAGTCTGGGTGGAAGTGCGGCTTCCTCAGAATCCGCGTTCCAACGGGAAGCGATCCATGTGGCTCGAAGATTTGAAAGCAGCAGAGCTAAAATAAGCACTCTAACCACGTGTATTCCATTCAAGAACGTATCCGCGAATTGCATTACGAGCACGAGGCTAGCTGCGTAGCTACTCCGCTGTCGGATCCCGACGCCCCCTAGGTAATAAAACGCCAGGCAGAAAATGGCGTAGAAAGGTCTGCCCCAAATGAGAACATCAAAGAAGTAGGCGGCGATGACGGTGCAAACCCAGTAGCCTTGTCTTCCAAGGTATTCGACGTCATTTGCGGTTTTGATGGATGGCCAGAACAAGCTCTTAAGGCGACTCTCGGTGTGGGGTGTTGAATCGGAAAGGCCGAGTATCTGCATAGAAAAGGATTAGACCCAAGTTGAGCGATCCTGTCCAGCGGTATTGGGTTCCGCGATTCCTGCATAGCTGTCGAGAATAGGTCGTTCCGCTCACTATCCGGATTCGGGAATTGCCCCGGCCGCAGCACAGGTAAAACCGCTCTGCCATTGCAGCAGGATTGTTTTGCATTCGCTGGAAGGCGTAACTCAGGGACGGATCGAGAGCAACGACAAGAACAACATCAAAGACCCCACCCCAAACTCGCAAAAAAGGCGAGTTTAAGGGTAGGGCACCCAGCGCGAGTTTCATTTGCCGGAGCGGTAGGAGCCGAGGACACGGAGTTCGACGGTGCGCAGTTTGAGTTCGGCGAGAGCTTTGATCATGCGCGGATCGGAGGCGGCGACGGCGACTTCGAGAAAGAAACGGTAATGCCAGGGAGTGCCGACGAGAGGACGGCTGACCAGGCTCATGAGATCGACGGAGTTGAAGGCGAGAGGTTCGAGGCAGTGGAAGAGCGCGCCCGGCTGGTTGGTGACGGTGAGGACGAGGGTAGAGGCATCAGCGCAGGGATCGGCGGTTGAGGCTGCAGAGGCAGGTTGCAGGAGCGCGAAGCGAGTGAAGTTGTGGGGATCATCTTCGACGTCGGAAGCGAGGATTTGGGCTCCATACTGGAGTGCGGCGAATTCGCTGGCGATGGCCGCTACCGTCGGGTCGAGGGCTTGCATGATTTGGCGAACACTGCCAGCGGTGTCTTCAGCCACGGCTTTGGCAATGGTGGGGTGGGCGGCGAAAAACTGCTCGCACTGGGCGAGGGCGACAGGATGAGATTGAATGCGGCGGACGGAGTCGAGCGAAGAGCCAGGACAGCCGATGACGCAATGGCCGATGCGCAGGACGACTTCGCCGGACACGGTGAGCGCCGCCGGACCCTGCGAGGACTGATAGAGCAGGTCATAGCAGCGCAGGACGGGGCCAGCGAGGGTGTTCTCCAAGGGAACGAGGATGAGATCGGCACGCAGGTCGGCGATAGAGTTAAATAGCGACTCGAAGGTGGGGCAGGCGACAGTTTGGACGGCGTCGCCGAGGAGTTTGCGGGCGGCGATCTGGCTGAAGGCTCCGGGCTCTCCCTGGAAGGCGACGCGGGCGGTGCGGGCTATTTGGTGCATGACGTCTCCGTTCGCATTTGGTACTGGAGACGGCGGCTTTCAGCGAGGATGGAGCCGAAGATTCGTCGCAGGCTGGCGGCGTTGAGAGGACCACTGTTGCGCTGGACGACGGTGTTGAGGATGGCGGCTTCGCGAGCTTCGTCGGAGACGGGCAGGCTGTGCTCGCGCTTGAGGCGGGCGATTTCGGCAACGGCCTGGGCGCGGCGGTTGATGAGGTTGAGAAGTTCGAGGTCGAGCTGGTCGATGGTGGTGCGCTGCTGGGATAGTGCCTGCGTCATGGTGTCGCTCTCCTGAAATTGTGTGTAAAAACACAAAGGCCGCGATCTGGGATCGCGGCCGGTGAAGAAAGTGTGTGCGAAGTCTAGAGTCGTAAATCAGAAGCGCACACCGTCTTTGCCAGCCGCGAGGTAAAGAAGTCGCGGTAAGCGAAGAAGCCGAAGCTGGTAAATCGAGTGGTGTGCATAAACTCTATCAAAACCTTAACGGCAAGAGGGCGGGCGAGTCAAGGTGCGACTTGCCCGCTAACCCACTACCTTTGCACGGGCATTACTGGCCGAAGTGCCTCTGACGCCGGGTAGCATATTTCAACGGGGCTGGGGTTCCTCGCTACGCTCGGAATGACACCACACAAACAACAGCAAGAACAGAACACCGAAGTGTATCGCCCCGGAGCCGCGCTAGTAGGGCGCGGTGCGGGCCTCGTAGTTGGTGATGAACTGCTCCTTCTGGAGGGTGATGCCGATCTGGTCGAGGCCGTTGAGCAAGCAATGCTGGCGGAACGGGTCGAGGGGGAATTTGGTGCTCCAGCCGGTGTCATCGGAGATGGTGAGGGTCTCAACATTGACGGTGAGCTGGTAGTCGGGCTTGGCGGCGGCGCGGGCGAAGAGCTCCGACATGGCGGACTCCGGCAGGGCGACGGTGAGCAGGCCGTTCATGGCGGCGTTGGAGTGGAAGATGTCGGCAAACGAGGGGGCGATGACGACGAGGATGCCGTAGTTCATGAGCGCCCAGGGAGCGTGTTCGCGCGAGGAGCCGCAGCCGAAGTTCTTTCCGGCAAGGAGGATGCTGCCGTGCTTGTAGGGCTCGCGGTTGAGGATGAACTCAGGACGGGGATTGCCGGCCTGGTCGAAGCGCCAGTCGTTGAAGAGGAACGGACCGTAGCCGGTGCGCTCGATGCGCTTGAGGAACTGCTTGGGGATGATCTGATCGGTATCGATGTTGGCGAGGTCGAGTGGAATGACCTGTCCGCGATGAGTGTGCATTGGCTGCATCGAAGCTACTCCTTGTAATCCCAGTTGCGGACATCGGTAAAGTGTCCGG
>Ga0181520_10000398_pt1 | contig 96233 bp, 101 predicted proteins | sample PEATcosm2014_Bin_29_FD_132451 | JGI IMG/M metagenome (GOLD analysis project Ga0181520, IMG submission 132451) | Peatland microbial communities from MTU Mesocosm Facility, Houghton, MI, USA - PEATcosm2014_Bin02_30_metaG | ecosystem: Environmental > Terrestrial > Soil > Wetlands > Peat | place...
CAATGCTCCGGTCTTGGTTCGCGGCGCCGGAAAAATCTCTATCTCAATCCGGGCCGTTACTTCCCGGCTTGCCAATGCCAGATCGTACGACATCTGCATCTTCATCCAGAAATCCGGCGTCGTCCCGAAGTAGCGCGCCAGGCGCAACGCCGTATCCGCCGTAATTCCCCGGCGCTCCCGCAAAATCTCCGATATCCGCGTGACAGGTACACGCAAGGCAAGTGCCAAAGCATTGGCCGAAAGTCCCAACGGTACAAGAAAATCCTCACGCAAGAACTCGCCCGGATGGATTGGTACCCCCCTCTGCTCGTGTCTACGCGGAATGCTCATGGCCGGTTCTCCTTAGTGATAATCGACAATCTCCACATCCCAGGCATCTTTCCCGTCCCAGCGAAAGCATACTCGATACTGGTCGCTAATACGGATGCTCCACCAACCCTTCCGGTCGCCCTTCAGCTTCTCCAGCCGGTTGCCGGGCGGCTTTAGCAAATCCTCAATCGCGCTCGCATAATCCACTGCTTGCAATCGACGTGCCGCAATCCGCGCAATGTTACTCCATCTCCGGCTCTTTCCGGTCAGGTAAACCGCTTCCGTCTCCTCATCGGCAAATGACTGGATCATGCTTAACGTTTATCGTAACACGGTAAACGAAACAGGCCCGAGGCCTTGCCGGCTCATGCGATCCGCAACGCCTTCTGCACCGCCTTGGGTTCGCGGTCAATCACCATCAGCCTTCAATCTTTGCATGTGCATCAAGACTTGCCTCGCATCTCCAAAATTCGTCATCGTAGTGCCCATCAAGCTCCGTCAGAAATATCCGTGGAATATCTGATTCCTTGACTCTCTTGTGCAACCTGAAGAACGGGGAGTATCGCTTTTCATTGGCATTCAGCGCAAGAGCCTCGTTCCGACGATCTCCAATTCGGATTATGTGATCACCAAATGCGAGTGCAGCGTCTGTGAAATCAATCCTGTTTTTACAAGCCAAGTATCCGACTTGGTTCAGAAAATGCACGAGATTCCATGCGGGAAGCGTGTTGTTCTTCCAGAATTCTCCTTTATCTTTCCTATCGAGATAGTTCCTCGCAAACTTGGCACTCACATACAGCATTTCTGGTGCGTTGAATCGTTTATTCATCAGTTCAAACGATGCGGATCGTGCTGATCTACTCATGACAATCCACGTCTGAAGTAGCCCAAATGCCAATGCGACCGTCCCAACCGCGCCCACCCAAGCGGCAAGCGCTCCGGATCGTTCGGTGAGGTGACTCCAGAAAAACATGCTTGCATACGATGGCCAAATACAAAACACGATAAATGCTGTCGCTGCTGCCCCGCACAGCAGCTCAGCCCAGCCCGCATTGAAACACACCCTCACGGCCTTCATTTCCTCGCTCCAAGATTCCTCGCGCCTGCAACTGCGGGGCGGACGACGTGAAGCCGCCCACCCCGCAGTTGCATACATACTCCGATCCCACCTAAGCACAAAGTCCGCGTTTAGGATGGGGCACCCGCAGTTCTTCGCGTACCTTCCAACTCATCCCTATCAAATCCGAATTGAACAAGTTCCGCTTCATTGAACACGAGAGGATCTGTGCTGTTCGCGAGCAATTGGATCAAATGACTAACCTCAAATTGCTCGATTAGGTTGGCGACTATTGACTGATCCCCGCTATATGCGTGCTCAAGTAGCCATCGAGTTTGGACTACGTTGAGTTGCGCCTCCGCAGTCAATTCAGTGGTGATGTTGGTAGCGATCACACGCTCATGCTTGAGGCCGTTTGTTGAGGCGTCCTCAAACATAAGCGTGTACTGGTCCAGAGGTCGGTTGGAAGTCAAAACAATCTCCTTCGCCTTGACCTAGCTATCTATTCTCGACGTCTCTCACTTCTTTTCGTCCACGTCCACATACTCGGCGTCGATGACTTCGCCTTCTTTCTTGGCTTCGGCAGCGGGAGCGCCAGCTTCTGGCGCTGTACCGGGCGCAGGCCCCGCCGCAGTCTCCGCGGCCTTGGCCTTATACATCACTTCGGCCAGCTTGTGGCTGGCATGGGTCAGCTTCTCGTGCGCGTCCTTCAACTCCTTCGAAGTCGGCGTACCTTCCAGAACCTTCTTCGATTCGGCAAGCACCGCCTCCACCTCGGCCTTTTCTGGGCCCTGGATCTTGTCGCCGCCGTCCTTCAGCATCTTCTCGATGTTGTAGACCATGCCGTCCAGCGAGTTGCGCGCGTCGATCTCCTCGCGCTTCTCCTTGTCCTCGGAGGCGTGCGCATCGGCCTCTTTCGCCATCTTCTCCACTTCGTCCTTGCTCAGGCCCGAGCTTGAAGTGATGGTGATGCGCGTGTCCTTGCCGGTCGCGTTGTCCTTCGCCGTCACGTTCAAAATGCCGTTGGCGTCAATGTCGAATGTGACCTCGATCTGCGGCACTCCGCGCGGCGCCGGAGGAATCCCCGCCAGCTTGAACTTGCCCAGCGTGCGGTTCTGCGCCGCCAAGGGCCGTTCGCCCTGCAGCACGTGGACTTCAACTTCCGTCTGCGAGTCCGCCGCCGTTGAAAACGTCTCCGTCTTCTTGGTCGGAATCGTCGTATTGCGCGGAATCATTGAAGTCGCCACGCCGCCCAGCGTCTCAATCGACAACGTCAGCGGCGTCACGTCCAGCAGCAACAGGTCCTTCACTTCGCCGGCCAGCACGCCCGCCTGCACAGCGGCACCAATCGCGACCACTTCGTCGGGATTCACGCCCCGATGCGGCTCCTTGCCGAACAAGCCCTTCACCAGTTCCTGAATCTTGGGCATTCGCGTCTGGCCGCCTACCATCACAACCTCATTGATGTCGCTGAACTTCACGCCCGCGTCGGTAATCGCCTTCTTGCAAGGCTCCAGCGACTTCTCCAGCAAATCGCCAACAAGCTGCTCCAGCTTGGCGCGCGTCAGCTTCCGCACCAAGTGCTTCGGCCCGCTCGCATCGGCGGTCACAAACGGAAGATTGATCTCCGTCTCGATGGTCGTCGACAACTCGATCTTGGCCTTCTCCGCAGCATCCTTCAGCCGCTGCAGCGCCATCTCGTTGCCCTTTGAAGCAAGGTCCAGCCCCGACTCCTGCTTGAACTCGGCAATCAGCCAGTCCACAATGCGCTGGTCCAGATTGTCGCCGCCCAAATGCGTATCGCCGTTGGTCGACTTCACCTCGATCACGCCTTCGCCCACTTCCAGAATGGAAATATCGAAAGTGCCGCCGCCGAAGTCGTACACGGCAATGGTCTCGTCCTTCTTCTTGTCGAGTCCATAGGCCAGCGCAGCAGCCGTCGGCTCGTTCACAATCCTCTTCACGTCGAGCCCGGCAATCTTGCCTGCATCCTTGGTGGCCTGCCGCTGCGCGTCGTTAAAGTACGCCGGAACCGTAATTACGGCCTCAGTCACCGTCTCGCCCAGGTAGGCCTCTGCAGAAGACTTCAGCTTTTGCAGAATCATGGCCGAAATCTCCGGCGGGGTGTACTCCTTGCCCTGCGCCAGCACGCCCACGTGGTCGCCCTGCTGGGTCACTTTGAAAGGCACCATCTTCATTTCGTCGTTTACTTCGTTGTAGCGTCGGCCCATGAACCGCTTGATGGAGAAGATGGTATTCTCCGGGTTCGTGATCGCCTGCCGCTTGGCCACCTGGCCCACCAGCCGTTCGCCGCTTTTTGAAAACGCTACGATGGAGGGCGTGGTGCGCGCACCTTCTTCATTTGGAATGACTTTGGGCTCTCCGCCCTCCAGTACAGCAACACACGAGTTCGTAGTGCCAAGGTCAATACCGATGATCTTTGCCATTGTTGACTCCCTGCCTGTTCCTTAAAATTCTGACTCTAATAAGATGCACCATTGAGTGACTTAGTGTCAACTTTATTTGATTGGATTATCCTAAAGTATCCCCGCACCGCCTCTGCAGCAAGGCGCAGCAGCGCCTGCGGCTTGATCCGGCATCGGAACAAGCCTGCGCCACTGCATCCCTGGTCTTTTCAGCGGTTTTATTTCGGAGGGGGATCCTGAGACGAGCTCGAACCAGGCTCCTCCGGCCCGCTCGGCTCGCCATTCAGGCCAATCGGGTCATTCAGGTCTTTTTCAGGATCGTACTGGTGCTTCATCATCCACTCCTTGAACTTTGCCGCCGACTCCTCGACCACCCTCTCGTCATCCGGATTCCAGAAATAGGCCAGCCCTGGCCTCAACATCACGACCTGCAGGTCGCAACCCTCCAGATTCCACGGCTTGCCCGGCTGAGGCACCAGAATTTCAAGCGTCTTGTCACTTTTCTTCCACCGGGCCGGATAGGTTGCGTAGGCCTCTGAAGCCCTGAGCGGATCGATGCAGCTATATTTGAACTGGAAACCCAGCGGCTGGCCCCTCTCAAACAGATCCGCGCCGCCTTCACCATCCAGATAGTCCGGCGTTTCTGAAAAGCTCTTGCTCTCGCGGCCGTGGCGCGAACGCGAACTGTTCTTCAGGATATGCACCCGCAGCGGATAGTCCGCGGGATCAGGCCCCCGGGCCAGCACCACGCCAGAAAAGACCAAATAACCTGCCAGCCCGCTCAAAATGCAGACAAGGACACGACGCATCGAGACTCCTTCCCTTTTCAATTATTGCCCCCAAGCCCGCCCGGAGCGAAATCGAACAGGTGTCGTTTCCGAGCCTTGGAATTCTCCGCAGTCCGCCTCAAGAGAAATCCAAAGCTAAAACCTGAGAGCAGTTCTTCCATCACTGGCGTCCGCCCCCCCAATCGTTTACCCTCAAAGGTTCCCTCAATGACCACCGCCGCCGCCCAAGCCCGCTACCCGCTCACCCAGGGCGTCAACCCGTGGCTGGTAGTCGTCTCCGTCATGCTGCCCACCTTCATGGAGGTGCTCGACACCGCCATTGCCTCGGTGGCCCTGCCTTATATCGCCGGCTCGCTCTCCGCCTCGAACTCCGAAGCCACATGGGTTCTCACCAGCTACCTGGTAGCCAACGCTGTCATCCTGCCTGCCTCCAACTGGTTCGCCCGCCGCTTTGGCCGCAAGCGCTTTCTACTCATCTGTGTCACCATCTTCACGGTCGCCTCCTTCTTTTGCGGAGCGGCTCCCTCGCTGGGCATTATTCTGCTCGCCCGCATCATGCAGGGCGCCGGCGGAGGCGCGCTCCAGCCCCTCTCGCAATCCATCCTGCTTGAAAGCTTTCCCGTCTCCAAGCGGTCCATGTCCATGGCCGCCTATGGCCTCGGTATTGTAATGGCCCCCGTGATCGGCCCCACGCTCGGCGGCTGGCTCACGGATACATTCAGCTGGCGCTACGCCTTCTACATCAACATTCCCGTCGGCCTGCTCGCCGTCATCCTCATCAGCCGCTTCGTCCACGACCCGCCCTACATCAAGAACGCCAAAGTCGGACCCTTCGACAACATCGGCTTCGGCCTGCTCATGGTCTGGACTGGTTCGCTGCAGATCGTCCTCGACAAGGGCCAGGAAGACGATTGGTTCGGCGCCACCTGGGTGCGCTGGACAGTCGCAGCGCTGGTCGTCTCCCTGATTCTATGGATCTGGCACTCCTGGACTCATCCCAACGGACTCGTCGACCTGCACATCCTCAAAAACCGCAACTTCCGCACCGGCTGTTTCCTGATCGCCATGCTGGGCATGTGCATCTATATCACCATCGCCATCCTGCCCCTCTACTATCAGGAGGTGCTCGGCTACACAGCCTTCACCGCCGGACTGGTCGTCGGACCGCGCGGCATCGGCTCCTTCATCGGCTCGCCGCTCATAGGTTTTCTCGGCTCCCGCATTGACAATCGCAAGCTGCTCTGCGGAGGCTTCCTTGGCTTCGCGGCCTGCGCCCTCGTCTTCGGAACAATCAACCTCGATATCGGTCCCTACACCCTGCTCATCCCCATCACCCTCACCGGCTTCGCGCTCAGCTTCGTCTTTGTCCCCCTGTCCACCATGATGATGGCCACCATCCCCAACAACGAGATGGGCAACGCCGCCGGCCTGGGCAACATGCTGCGCAACATCGGCGGATCGATCGGGATTTCGATGGCCACCACCGCTCTCGTCCGCCGCTCCGCCTTGCACCAGACTTATCTCGGCGCCAACCTCGGGGCCTCCAGCGCTGTGCTCCAGCAAAAGTCCGCCGCTATTGCCGGATACCTGGGTCAGCATCTCAGTCCCTCCGCCGCCCGCCCCGGCTCCTTCGGCCTTCTCTACAGCCTCATGATGCAGCAGTCCGCTCTGCTCGCCTATGTCGACGTCTTCCGCTGGACGGCAGTCTTAGCCTTCTTCTGCGCCGCCGCCACATGGCTGTTCAAAAAACCCAAAAAGTACCCCGCATCGTCGCCAACGGCGCATTGAAGCGCCGCCAGCAAGCATCTGTTCGAATTCGGGCACAGTCAATTTGCAATTCGATCAGAATTCCTGTTTACTTGCTGCCATCATGAAATCCGTAATATTTCCTTCTGCACACCGGGGTGTACTCGGTTTAGCAATTGGCGCGCTCGTGTTGCTTGCTCTCCCGCTCTCGGCGCAGGATGCAAGCTCCAAGCCCAGCAAGCCCACCCCCACAAAGATCGAATCGCAATTGATCGTTATTGGCGAGCCAGTCGTGCTGGAGCAATGGCCTCACACCCTGAAGTTGGTCAACGCGCCTACGAACGTCTCACTGCTCAATCCAGGACAGTGCATCCGAGTTGGCGTTTATGCCACAGGAGACAATCGCGACAGTTCTATTGACAAGACGAAGATTTCTTTTCGCGTGGAGTTCGCCGGCCGGAGTCAGGAGCATCCGCTGACCGCCTTGGCCCAAATCAAACAGATCAAGCCGGAAGGCGGCGACTTTGTCACTGCTGCGCTCGGAGCGGCTGGCATCGAGAACCCACTCGCGACCATGGCCAGCCTGGGTGTTTCGGCAGATGGCTGGTGTGTGCCTGCAGATGCGCAAGATGGAAAAGTTGTCATCAGGGCCGAGGTCGAGTCTCCCGGAGGCCGGCAAGTTCAGACTCCGTCAACGATTCAAATTGAGAGCTTTGAAACTGGAAGTAAGAGACTATTCAACGACCCAGAGCAGTTCTTCGGAAACTTCCTCCAAACCTATTATCGGCAACCTAATCCCGCTCGCTTGCTTCCGGCATTGCAATTTCTGATTACACAACAGACGGAACATCCCCATCCGGGACTCGCAGAAGAAGTGGCTGCCTTCCTGAGTGCGGCGCTCAAGTCCAATCCTGTCGCTGCAAAGAATTTCCTCGCGCGCATTGCCGCCCAACCGCCGTTAACGCGCGCCTTCGGGCTCCTTATCCTGCGCGCAGCCGGATACGACATCAGCAGTGTGCTTAATACCCTCAGCACGGAAGAACAACAAAAGTTCGGGGGCCTTCATCCGTTGGATGATCCCTTTGATCTAACTCCGACGCAGCAATTGTTCGGGCACCTCGACCTGATGTGGTCAACCTTTGGCGCTACCGGCGAATTTGTACCTGTACAAACAATTGCCGGAACCCTTGCATGGCGGCCCGACTACGATGACTTCCAAAAGGCGGGTAAGGCCCCAGACCATCACCTCACATTGACACCTTCAATTGTTCGTGGAGTGGCTTATACAGCCGCCGGATGGTCGTTGGACTCTTTTCAAAGAAACGACCCTCTTGCAGCCGATTACATCGAGTGCATGATTGCTTCGCCGGATACGCCTGAAATCGTCAAATCAGAGCTAAAAAGCCTCTCGACCAATCCCGCGTTCAAGCGTGACGATAAGAAATAGTTCCTTACGCCGCATCCCCAAACACCCTCACCCCCGCCGCGCGTGCCGCATCCGCCAACTGCCGGTTGAAGGTAGCCAGCACCGCCGCTCGCCGCATCGCCAGTTCCAGATACGTAGCGTCATAGGCCGTGAGCTTGAACACGCGGCTCAGATACATAATCTGCGCCTGACTCTCGGCGGGAGGGAACGGGTCTTGCATTATCTCCCAGATCGACATGCTGGATAGAAAATCGGCGGATTCATCGATTCGGATCACTCGTTGGCGCTCCGCCAGCAAGAGAGAGTTTGCCACCTCCGGATACCAGAGTGCCGGAACCATCGCCCCGGACGCGCGTACGCTATCCAGGCACTTACCCGCCAGATCCGCTTCGTCCAGGTCTTTACGTTTCAGAAGCCAAGCCAGCGCCATTGACGCGTCGAGGACCAAGGTCACGGTCGCCCTTCCTCAATCCAGGCACGAATCTGCTCGTGAGAAACCCCTTCGATCTTCGGATGCCTGAGCCGCTGGTAGGCCGCCTCGACCTCCTCGGGAGTCGGGCCGACACGAGGCGCCCGCGTGGGCACCACGTCCGCCACCGCCCGCCCGCGCACCGTGATCGTGAACCGTTCCCCCTGTTCCACTTTGCGTAAGACCTCAGACAGTTTCGTCTTGGCCTCAAACGCGCCGATTTCCGTATATGTGCTATTCGCGATAGGCATAATTCCTCCAGCACTGAGCCCGGTCTTGACCAACTAGTTTATAAACCAGTTTATGTCAGTTCGCCCCCTTCCGCCAATAAACCTCACTCCCCCCAAGCCACGAACCGCCGCAACCCTTCGTCGTACTGCTCAATCCGCCCGGTCAAAATGTCGTAGTACCATCCATGCACCCGCAGCAGGCCCTCCTCCATCGCGAGCCGCACCGCCGGCTGCGCCTTCAGGTTCAGCAACTGCGCCACCACATTCCCCCGTATCAGCGACGCCAGTTCCGCGCTCTCCCCATCCGCCGGATTCAAGGGCTGCTGGTACCCAAACGCCGCCTCCACATGGTTGAGCCATCGCTCGGCCTTGGGCAGGCCCTCCAGCGCCGAATGGTCCAGCGCCGCCTTCAAGGCTCCGCAGTCCGAGTGCCCGCAAAGGATCGCATCCTTCACCTTCAGCACCTTAACCGCGTACTCAATCGTGGCCGTGCACCCGTCCACATCCTGGCTGGTCAGCGGCACCACATTGCCCGCATTCCGCGCAATAAACAGGTCTCCCGGCTCGGTCCCCAGCACCATATCCGGCACCACTCGCGAGTCCGAGCAGGTAATGAATAGCCACTCCGGCGCCTGCCCCTCGGCCAGCAAATGAAAGTGGCTCCTCCGCCCCGGAAACACCTCCCTCAAAAACCGCTTGTGTCCCTCGATTAACCGCTCCATCCGCGCCTCCAGCGACTCTCTGCTTCGACCTGCCTCTGTCAGCCTACCGCACCGCGCGCCGCCCCCATAGAAAGTTGTCGCTTTGAGCGGAGCGCAGCGAAGTCGAAGAACCTGCGGCTGTCATTCGGATACCCCATCTGTTTTGTGGGCGCCTTCACGTGCGCTTTGCGCCAATTGCGGCCGCAGCAAAAGGTCCACCGGGTGTCTTTTCTGTTCACTGTTCACTGTTCACTGTCCACTGTTCACTGCCTCACCATCCGCTACACTGATCTAGACCATGTTTGAAAACCTCACAGACAAACTCCAGCGCGCATTCAAGTCTCTCCGCGGTCAGGGTACGCTTACTGAAGAGAACATCGCCGAAGCCCTGCGCGAAATCCGCGTAGCCCTGCTTGAAGCCGACGTCAACCTCAACGTCGTCCGCGACCTGATCGAGCATATTCGCGTCAAGGCCGTGGGTACTGAAGTCCTCACCGCCCTTTCGCCCTCCGAGCAGGTCATCAAGATCGTCCGCGACGAGCTCATCACCCTCCTCGGCAAAGACACGGCCCGCTTCAAATTCGCCTCGCAGCCGCCCACCGTCATCCTTATGGCCGGCCTCCAGGGCTCCGGCAAAACCACCACCTCCGGCAAGCTTGCCGCGTGGCTCAAAAAGGGTGGCCACCGCCCCATGCTGGTCTCGGTCGACGTCTACCGCCCCGCCGCCCGCGAGCAGCTCAAAGTCGTCGCCAAGCAAGTCGAAGTCCGCCTTTACGAAGGCGACCAGAAGGGCGAGCCCGCCGGCTCCGCATTAGTCGAGCGCCTCGCCAAGGAAGCCCGCCGCGAAGCCGTCATCATGGGCTGCGACACCCTCATCGTCGACACCGCCGGCCGCCTCCACATCGACGCCGACCTCATGACCGAAATGGAGCATCTCAAAAAGCTCCTCAACCCCAGCGAGATTCTCTTCATCGCCGACGCCATGACCGGCCAGGACGCCGTCAACTCCGCTGAAGATTTTCACAAGCGCCTCGGCCTCACCGGCGTCGTCCTCACCAAGATGGACGGCGACGCCCGCGGTGGCGCGGCTCTCTCCATCCGTCATGTCACCGGCCAGCCCATCAAGTTCCTCGGCGTCGGCGAAAAGCCCGATGCCTTCGAGCCCTTCCATCCCGACCGCATCGTAGGCCGCATCCTCGGCATGGGCGACATGATGTCGCTCATCGAAAAAGCCGAATCCACCCTCGACCGCAAAAAGTCCGAAGAGTTCGCGAAAAAGGCTCTGCTCGGCGATGGCTTCACGCTCGAAGGCTTCCGCGACCAGCTCCGCCAGATCAAGAAAATGGGATCGATGGAGAGCATCTTGAAAATGCTCCCTTCCGTCGGCCCCTTCGCCGGCCTCCAGCAAGCCTCGCAAAACATCGACGAAAAGCAGTTCACGCGCCTTGAAGCAATCATCAACTCCATGACCCCCAAAGAACGCCGCAATCACGAAATCATCAGTGGCACCCGCCGCAAGCGCATCGCCAAAGGCTCCGGCACAGAAGTTTCGGACGTAAACAATCTCCTCCGCCAATACGCCCAGATGGCCAAAATGTTCAAGCAAATGGGCAAAGGCGGCCTCGCCGCCAAAATGATGCGCGGCGGCCTAAGCGGCATGGGCCTGGGCGCCAAACAACGCTTCGGAAGGTAGTTCTAAGAATCGAGAACCCCTTATGAGTGACGAATCAAAGCTCACAATTGAGGAACTGCTTACACATGCAGGGAATTCGAATTTCCAACGCGATACGATTCGGATGGAGTACATTGAGCTAGCTAAAGCCAAAATGCAATTGGCAGACATCGCCCTCACAAAGCGGAATCAAGAGATTTCAGAAAAACAATTGGATCTGAGCAATCAGGCGAATACCCTTACCCAAAGGCTCCTCATAAGCAATGAACAGGCCAGCAACCAGAACGAAGAAAATGCACGACTGATGAACGAGGCAACGCAAAAACTTGCGGAATCGACCAAGTCACTGAAATGGGCGACCTTGGCTCTGGTAGCTTTCACCGCCGTTCAAGCTTTGATCGCATTTGTTGCACTCTACAAAAAGTAAGTCAGCGCTAAGATGACCGCTCTCCAAGACCAACTCGACGAGATCACGGCCAACACCCGCCACCTGGTGCAGCAAGAGCGCCTGGCCGTTGGCGAGCGCGCCGTCGCCGAACTCTTCGCCTCCGGCATTGAAGACCGCATCCTCCCCGTCGGCGGCGTCGCCCCCGGCTTCGAACTCAATGACGCCACCGGCCGCCTGGTCCGCGGCGAAGACATGCTCGCCCTCGGTCCACTGGTCATCAAGTTTTTCCGCGGCCGCTGGTGCCCCTACTGCGTTACCGAGCTTGAAGCCTGGCGCGATCTCTACGGAACAATCCGCGAGCGCGAAGCCTTGATGGTCGCCATCGGCCCGCAAACCGAGCGCCAAAGCGACTTCATGGCTGGCCAGCACGGCCTGCCCTTCCCCGTCCTCTCCGACCCCGGCAACCTCATCGCGGAAAAATTCGGCCTCGTCTACACCGTCCCCGAGTACCACCGCGCTTACTACCAGTCCATTCTCGTCAACATCCCCTTCGTCAACGGCGAACCAAGCTGGCGGCTACCTATCCCCGCAACCTACGTAATCGCGAAAGACCGTAAGGTTCTTTTCGCCGAGGCCCACGCCGACTTCCGCGTCCGGCCCGAGCCCGAAGAAGCCCTGGCCGCCGCCTTCGCCCATCACAGCCGCTAACGCAGCACTCGCTTTTGCCTTTTTGTTATCGACAAACTTAACTTATCCACTCTTTAATCAAAACTTCCGCCCTACCCAAACTAACTCCCCGAATCAAAAACACCTTACTCCGCGATAACTCCCCACTTACTAACTCGATGTATCTCTTCGGCAAACCGAACTTATCCGCCAAAAACTCGATCAACGCCGAGTTAGCTTGTCCCTCGACTGCCGGCGCGCGCACCGCAATCTTCAGCCGCGCCTTCTCTCCCCCGCAATAAACTCCCAGGACCGCCGTCTTCTTCTTCGCTCCCGGCAAAGCCCGAACCGCCAATGTTACGCCACCCTCCGCGCCACGCAGCATCGCTTGGCTCTCCGTCATTCCCCGCCCCCTTTCCACGGCGCGCGTTTTCCAAACAGCGCCGTCCCAATGCGAATCCGCGTCGCACCCTCTTCAATCGCCAACGAAAAATCCCCGCTCATCCCCATTGACAGCGCATCCAGCTTCAAGCGCGAATGCGCCGCGGCCCACTTGTCCCGCCACTCCCGCAAACTCCGGAAACAAGCCCGCGTCACATCCTCCGCCACGCCCCACGGCGCAATCGTCATCAATCCCCGCGTTTCCAGAAACTCCAAATCCGGCAGCCGCTCCAATAGCCGCGCCGCCTCATCGGACCCCGGCTCCAGTCCAGCCTTCGTCTCCTCCGGGCTAAGCTTTACCTCGATCAACACCGGCAGCCTCTTGCCCAGCTTCCCCGCCGCCTCGTTCAGCCGTTCCGCCAGCCGCAACGAATCCACCGAATCGATCCCGTCAAAGAGTTCCACCGCCCGCGCCGCCTTGTTCGATTGCAAATGCCCGATCAAATGCACGCACACCGGCGCAGCCCCATCCCGCCGTAGCCCCTCCAACTCACCAGCTTTCGAGGAAAACTCCTGCACCCGATTCTCGCCAAACAGCCGCAACCCCAACCCCGCGGCCTCCGCAATCGTTTCCACCGGATAGGTCTTCGACACCGCCATCAGCTCTACCTCGCCGCGTTCCCGTCCCGCCGCGCGGCAAGCTTGCCCAATCGCCTCTTCCAGCCTCTTAAGATTTTCGGCAAGCGCCGTCATCGTTCCCCTGCTCTCAACCATTCCGTTCCTATAACCAGTCCCCAGCGGCGCGCATCTAACATCAACATATGTGGACTGTAATTCTTCTCACCATCTCCAACATCTTCATGACGTTTGCCTGGTACGGTCACCTCCGCTTTCGCAACGAGGCGCTCTGGAAGGTGATCCTCGTCAGTTGGTCGATTGCATTCTTCGAGTACTGCTTCCAGGTTCCGGCCAACCGCATCGGCGCAGACCGCTTCTCGCCCGTCCAGCTCAAGGTCATTCAGGAAGTCATCACCCTGATCGTCTTCGGCGTCTTTGTCACCTTCTACTTCGGCCAACATCTGCGCTGGAATCACGCCGTCTCCGGGCTCTTCCTGGTGGGCGCGGTCTTCTTCGCCTTCCATAATTTCTGATCGGGCTGCGCACAACCGTCTCAGTGACCAACCGCCTCAAGATACTTCTCAGCCTCCAGCGCCGCCATGCACCCCGACCCCGCCGCGGTAATTGCCTGCCGGTAGCGGCGGTCCTGCACGTCACCGCACGCAAAAACGCCGGGAATTACCACCCCATTTTGCGTCGTCAGCACGTTCCCAGCGGTCTTGATGTACCCGTCCTCGTCCAGATCCATCTGCCCGGTAAACATTTTTGCATTCGGCTCGTGGCCTATGCCCAGGAACAGACCCTTGACCGCAAGCTCGCACTCCACGCCTGTCTTCACATCCTTCAGCTTGAGGCCGTGCACGTCTTTCTCGTCAACGCCGAGAACCTCTTGAACAACCGTATTTGTGCGCAGTTCGACATTCGGATGCGCGATGGCGCGCTCCAGCATGATCTTTGAAGCGCGGAAGTTCTCTCGCCGGTGCAGCACCGTCACCTTGCTCGCAAAGCGAGTCAGAAACAGCGCCTCTTCCATCGCCGAGTCGCCTCCGCCCACCACAGCAATATCCTTGCCGCGGAAGAAGAATCCGTCGCACGTGGCGCAGCTTGAAACCCCATGCCCGATCAGCGCCTGCTCGCTGGGCAGCCCCAGCCACCGCGCGCTCGCGCCCGAGGCCACAATCAGCGTCCGCGTATGAATCTCCCCCACAGACGTCTGCAGCTTGATTGGCCGTGCACCCAGGTCGACGGAATTCAGGTGCGCCAACTGAAAAGCGGCGTCAAACCGAGTCGCCTGCTTCTTCATGTTGTCGATCAGCTCCGGCCCGTGGATCCCTTCCGGCCAGCCGGGAAAATTCTCCACCAGCGTGGTGATCGAAAGCTGTCCGCCCGGCTCGTGGCCCTCAAGAACCAGCGGCTTCAGTCCCGCCCGTCCGGTGTAAATAGCCGCCGTAAGCCCGGCGCAGCCCGAGCCCAGAATTACCGTGTCGCGAATCTCCGTCATAGCGTTTCCCACCTCGATTTTAGATGCATCCGCCCACCCGCCGGCTCAAGCCGCTCCTGGCTTCTGCACACTCCGCCGCGTCTGGCTCAGCACGCGCCCCGTTTTCTTCTCTATCATGTCACTCATGGCGAACCTGACTCTTATCTACGGACTCCGGCTGCTCCCCGAGGGCGAGGTCACCGAAATCAAGGACGCGACCCTTAAGCTCTCCAACGGACACGAAGCACACGTCGCCATGCACACCATCGAGGGCTCGCGCGAAGAGATCGAAACCCAGCTCAAACGCAGCCTCGACGCCTTCTTCGACTTCTACCCCGAAATCTGAGCAGGCCCCGTCGCGGCAACCCCTCAACTGCCGGCCCACCGCCTTGCAGCCCGCGCACCGTCTGCCCTCCCAGCAACCTGCTCGCCGCCCAAACCGCCGCTGCGACCTCCGATATCACCGGCACAGTCACGTTCTCACCCGCGACCCTCCCCGGCGTAGCCACGGAACTCCCGGGCCTGGCCGCCTCCGGCAACACCGCCGCTGTCCCCATCGCCATCGAGCAGCATCCGTGAAAGCAGTGGTCAGTTGTCAGTATTCATCGATATATAGGCCGACAAATGGCTCTGTTTTTGTCTGATTCCAGGGCTACATTTCGGAAAAAGCCGATTTTTCCCGGAGAATGAACTGATACATCAGTACGAATTTTGCCGGATAAACTGATACAAGCCCTCCAAACGGCATATATGAGGAGAAATTGCGCATTTAGCGACAAAAATGCAGGCTTCTATGCCGCTGTTTTGTCGGGATGCGGCTGCCATGCGTTCGAGTTCTATTCGCGGCTCTAATGCTGCGGCGGTCTCCACGACGTAAGCTTCGCGCATCGGCCCCACACGTCCGCATCCTAGCCAGCGGCGTGGCCGCCGCCGGCACCCCCGCATCGAACGCGCTGACTATCGCCATCAACTGATAAGAAACAGGGTACCGAATGGACCTGGATCGAGTGATTAGCGGGAAGGTGCGGCGAGGATTGTGGCAATAAATTCAGCAAGTTAGCGTCCGCTTCGCGGACATGGCAAGTTAGCGAGTTGGCGGCGGCATTGCCAAGCAAAGGTTTCATACCCCGCGGGTCGGCGAAGCCGGTGGACGGCTGATAAGAAACATGGTTCCAGTTCTGCGGTGCGTTGAACAATCCGAGTGGAGCAATTGGAACAAAAATAGCGAGTTGGCTCCCGCTGCGCGGGGTTAGCAAGTTGGCGAGTTAGCGGGAGAAATGCGGCGGCGCGGTTTCATCCCCACGCGGGTCGGCAGCGCCGGTGGAGGACTAATGCAGGCCGCCGCAAATATGGTCATTCTCAAAAGGCTCCAAGTTAGTATCGAATTGCCAGAAACCTTCCTTCAGGGGCTGAAGCCCAGCTTTTTTGCGGCTATTGGCGGCACGACTGAAGTCGTGCCCTTTCAAAGAGGGACATAGCAACTCTAGCCCCGCTTTAGCTCGTCTTCTGCCCCCACCGCGCGACGCTGAACTGCGCTCCGGCAAACAGAATCAACCCCGACGTGTAAGCCCAGAAGATCAATCCCACCGATACAAAGAACGGCCCGTAAAGCGCCCTCAGGTCCAGGTGCGGCAAAAGCGCTACGTAGAGATAACGCGCCCCCAGCCAGATGATGCCCGTGTAGATTGAGGTGTTCAGCACCGAGCGCCATGGAACCTTGCGATTGGGCAGCAGCCAATAGATCGAAAAGAAAAACAGGATCGAGGCCACTCCGGTGGTGAACGCCAGCAATATAAAACTGATGCTTTTGTAGACGAAGTTTTCGATATGGTGAAAGAACACTACCGTCAGCACATCGCGGGCAATCGCGTTCAGCGCAATGCTGCTCATGCCCAGCACTACCATCAGAGCGGCCAATCCAAGAGCCACCACCTGGTTGGCAAGATAGTTGCGGCTCTTGGTCACACCCCACGCCTGGTTCAGCGCCACTTCCAGAGGAAGAAAGATCCCCGTGCAGGCAATCAGAATCATCAGCAGAGAAAAGAACTGCACTCCCTGGCGCGCCGAAGCCGCATCCAGGCTGTTGGCCACCCAATCCTTGCTCGCAACCGTCGGCAGATAGTAGTTCACCATGTCGTCGATCACGTTTTTCATCGCAGGGGAATGAAACACCGACCTGGACAGCGTATACAGCAGCACGATAAACGGAATGAAGGAGAGAATGGCGTTGGCCGCCACGCTGAAAGCGAAGGTGTGCACCTCGCTGTCCAGCAGGTAGGAGATCAGCGCTTTGCCGTCCCGGCGCCAGTGGTACCATTTCGATTGCTGTGCCTGCTCCGGCACATCGACCTTGCCGATTGGCTTGTTCGCCGGTTCACCTGCCACGCTTGAATTCAAGACTTCAGCCAAGTGTTGCTCCTTATGTGGGACATCGCTGCGTTGCCGGACAGGTGATTCTTTAAGGATAGCCCTCCGGATAGATTCACGATGAGCTAGACGGACCTGAAAAGAAACAAGGTTGTAGGTACAAGAGAACAAGACTTCGTCATGGAGTTCTACGGACTCCCACCCATCGGACAAAAACAAAAACGTCCGATGGATGGGGCACAGTTTCATACCCCTTGGGCCGGCGAAGCTGGTGGGCGACTTAAAAGGGTCGCAGTTTTTCGAGAGCCCACTTTGCAGCCGTACGGAGGCCGCCGTCGGGGGCGGCGGCCCATTGCTCCAGAACCGGGGCAAAACGGCTCTGGCCGCTGTTGCCCATGGCGATAGCGATATTCCTGCGCAACCCATCGAAGCCCGCGCGCCGCACCGGGGAACCATTGAATTGCTGCTCGAATTGTTGGTCGTCCAGGCAGCTTAACCACTCCAGCGCGGGATTGACCAGTTCCGCGCGCGGCTCCAGCTCGGGATCCGCCGCGATCGGCGTTCGCCGCGGCGAATTCCAGGGGCAAACATCCTGGCAGATGTCGCAGCCGAAGACCTGGCGTCCCATCCCCTCCATCAACTCCTCCGCAATCTGTCCCTTGTGCTCGATGGTCAGATACGAGATGCACCGCGTTGCATCCATACGGTAGGGCGCAACGAGCGCATTCGTGGGGCAGGCATCGATGCAACGGCGGCAGGTTCCGCAGCGATCCGGGGCAAGTGCCGCGAGCACCTTGCTGCTTTCGACGGGTAAAGACGTAAGCAGAACCGCCAGAAATCCAAAAGACCCAAGCTTGGGGTGAATCAGGCACGTATTCTTCCCTATCCAGCCGAGCCCCGCGGCCGTGGCCAGCGCGCGCTCCACAACCGGGCCGGTATCCACATATCCCCGAGCCTCAAACTCCCCCGGTTGCGCCGAACGAATGCGTTCTTCCAGCGCCGCCAGCCTTTTTTTGAGCACCTTGTGATAATCGCTTGGCCGGCGGCGCCCTTCCGCGTCCTTCCGGGAGCTCCAGGCATAGCGCGCAATCCATCCCGCGGCCGCCTCAGCCGGCACCGTAGAGAGCGGCTGGGGGCTTTGATAGCCGGCAAAGCAAACTACCGCCGAGCGCGCCCAGGGAAACGGAATCGCCACCCGCGCCCGCAGCAGTCTGCCGTCCTCGCTCCGCCGCTCCAGGTAATGCATTGATCCCGCGTTCCCCGCGCCCACCCACGCTTCAAACCGCTCGGCATCCCGGGTCTGGGCTGCATGGGGAAGCGCCACGAGCCCTGCCTCAGTGAAACCGGCCTCCAACGCCCAGCCGCGCACCTGGGCCGGGCTCAAGGCCGAGCGCAAATCGCCAGCGAAATTGGTGGAAGAGTCAGACATAGAACTCGGGGCATAAAACCAGGGGCATGGAACCGACGGCACTGCTTCTTGCGTACTAGCATTCAGTGTTCATTTGTGGACGCCGGAATCGAGAATCGAACATGCGAAACGGCAGCCTGGTATCCTGAAGCACGTGCTTCCCTTGCATTTTCAGCATACTCCCCTGGCTCGGTTCTGGCCTTCCACGTGCAAGTTAGAGAGTGTTGGACCGCAAGGCAACCGCTCTCGCCCCGCAAAGGCCGGAAAAACTTGCTGAGGAGGTAATTATGAACGGCACGGTGTACTCGGAAGAAATCACGATGAATCCGGAGGCTGGCAAACCTTCCCAACTCACAGAACTGGTGCGCGGAAGCGAAGGCCGTTTCATCGACGAACTGACGCCGGTAGTGCGCCGCCAGAACGTGTCGCTTGACCTGGCCTCGGTGGAGCGGATCGACGCGGCGGGCATTGCGGCGCTCATCTCGCTCTACCGCATCGCCCGCGAGTCGGGACACCGCTTCAGCCTCTCAAAAGTATCTGCTCGCGTGGCGGAGATGCTGGCGCTGGTGGGGTTGGACGGAATCCTCTTATCTCGCAATGCGAAAATGGGTTCGCATTCTACCGCTCGGCTGGTCCGCCACGCCGCCTGAATCTCCCACGAATTCTGCCCCGGAACCCGCCCCGCGGCCCCGGTTTGTGTATCGAATCGGGAAAGATCGGGACCGCGCTTCGCAAAGACCGGTACTGCGCTTCGCGCTATTTTGATCTGTTTACAAATCCCATGTGACGAAAGGCACAAGCAATCGTACACTTGGGGCGCTATTAGTAGTATCGAAGCGTGAATGCCGCATGGCGCCCTCGCATGTCTGGATGACCCGCACGCGCTCAGCCTGATAACTTTAACGTTGGAGTGCTGAGGCTGCTTTCTGTCGTCCTGTACGTTTGAACGCCGCCGCGGAATCTAAAGGATGGAGGCTTTACCCATGACGCAGGGCGTTCTGGAAAAGGCGTCTGCCGACAAAGCAGACACAACTGCAACCCCAACTCAATATGTCTACTTCTTCGGCGGCGGCAAGGCCGCTGGGAATGGGCGCATGAAGGATGTTCTGGGCGGCAAGGGCGCAGGCCTGGCGGAGATGACCAACGCCGGATTGCCGGTACCTCCGGGATTCACCATCCAAACCGAGGCCTGCCGTGAATACATGCGCGGCAAGGTAAGCAAACAGATCAATGTCGAGATGCTCGCCGCTCTCGATCAGTTGGAAAAGCTGCAAGGACAGAAGTTGGGCGCGGGTGAAAATCCGCTGCTGGTCTCGGTCCGCTCCGGCGCCAAGTTTTCAATGCCGGGCATGATGGATACCATTTTGAACCTCGGCCTCAACGACAAGGCCGTTGAATCCCTCGCTAAGCTCAGCAATAATCCCCGCTTTGCCTATGACTCCTATCGCCGCCTCATCCAGATGTTCGGCGATGTGGTTCTCGATGTTCCCAAGAAGAAGTTCGAGCACATCTTCGACGGCGTGAAAGCCGCCGCCAAGGTCAAGTTCGATTACGAGCTCAAGCCCGATGCACTGCAGAAGATCATCGTCGAGTACAAGAAGCTCATCAAGAAGGAAACCGGCAAGGACTTCCCTCAGAATCCGCTGGAGCAGTTGACCGCTGCCCGCGACGCCGTTTTCAGGAGCTGGCAGAACGATCGCGCCAAGACCTATCGCCGCATTAACCGCATCGACGACTGGCTGGGCACAGCGGTCAATGTGCAGGCCATGGTCTTCGGCAACCTGGGCGAGAACTCAGGCACCGGCGTAGGCTTTACGCGCAATCCCGCCACCGGCGAGCATGTGTTCTTCGGCGAATACCTGATGAACGCGCAGGGCGAAGACGTTGTTTCGGGCGTCCGCACCCCGCTTTCGATCAGCGAGCTTGAAAAGGCGATGCCCAAGGTCTACGAGCAGCTCAAAGACATCACGCGGAAGATGGAAAAGCACTACCGCGACATGCAGGACTTTGAGTTCACGATCCAGGACGGCAAGCTCTACATGCTGCAGACCCGCAACGGCAAGCGCACTGGTCTGGCCGCTGTACGCGTAGCCATCGACATGGTCCGCGAAGGCCTCATCACGCAGGAAGAAGCCATCCACCGCGTAGAGCCCAACCAGCTTTACGACTTTTTGGTTCCGCGCCTGGTTGAAAAGGGCGAAAAGATTGAAGTTCTGGCCACCGGTCTTCCGGCATCGCCCGGCGCGGCTGTTGGACAGATTGTCTTCACCGCCGAGGAAGCCGTCAAGCGCCATGCCGACGGCTCCTACAAGACCATCGTTCTGGTCCGCGGCGAAACCACTCCTGAAGATATCGCCGGCATGGAAGTTGCCGACGGCATCTTGACCTCGCGCGGCGGCATGACTTCGCACGCGGCTGTCGTTACCCGCGGCATGGGCAAATGCTGCGTGGCCGGCGCCGGCGACTGCGTTGTCGACGAAGCCAAGAAAGAACTCCGCGTCAAGGGACACACCTACAAGCAGGGCGACTGGATCTCGCTGGACGGCACCACCGGCCGGGTGATCGCAGGCAAGCTGAAGACCCTGGATGCGCAGCCCGACGATCCCGATCTGGTCAAGTTCATGGCCTGGGTCGATCCGGTCCGCAAGCTGAAGATTCGCGCCAATGCCGACATCCCCCGCGACGCCAAGCAGGCGCGCCTGTTCGGGGCCGAAGGCATCGGCCTGTGTCGCACCTAGCACATGTTCTTTGCCGAAGACCGCATCGAACACATGCGCACCATGATCCTGGCCGACAACGAGAAGGATCGCCGGGCAGCTCTCAAGAAGCTGTTGCCCATGCAGCGCGCCGACTTTGTTGGCCTGCTCAAGGCCATGGAGTCGCTGCCGGTCACCATCCGGCTGCTCGATCCGCCGCTGCACGAGTTCCTGCCCAAGCGCGAAGACCTGCTCGTCCAGATCGCCCGTCTGGAAGAGACCAAGCCTCGCTCGCCCAAGCTGAAGGAACTGCGTCCGCTGCTGGCCCGCGTGGAAGAACTGCATGAGCAGAACCCGATGCTCGGGTTGCGTGGATGCCGTCTTGGCATCGCCTTCCCCGAGATCACCGAAATGCAGGCGCGCGCCATCCTCGAGGCCGCGGTCGCGGTCAAGGTCAAGGGCGGCAATCCGCATGTCGAAATCATGGTTCCGCTCGTCGGCTCCATCGAGGAAATGCGCAACCAGGCCTCCATCATCCGCCGCGTAGCCCAGGAAGTCTTCGAGGAAAAGAAGACCAAGGTCGACTACATGGTGGGCACCATGATCGAGCTGCCGCGCGCGGCCCTCACCGCCGATCAGATCGCCGAAGAAGCCGAGTTCTTCAGCTTCGGCACCAACGATCTGACCCAGACCACCTTCGGCATCTCGCGCGACGACATCAACAACTTCCTGCCGGCCTACATGAAGTACGGCATCTTCAAACAGGATCCTTTCGCCACCCTTGACCAGGCCGGCGTGGGGCAACTGGTGAAGATGGGCGTGGCCAAGGGACGCAACACCCGCGCCAACCTCAAGGTCGGCATCTGCGGCGAGCATGGCGGCGATCCCGAGTCCGTCAAGTTCTGCCACAAGATCGGCCTGAACTACGTCTCCTGCTCGCCCTTCCGTCTGCTGACGGCCAGGCTTGCGGCGGCGCAGGCGGCTTTAGAAGAAAAGATGGCTGGCGCAGTTCACACCACCAGCTAGTCAGAAATCCGCTCCAACACGAAGGGCGTCCGCCACGGCGGACGCCCTTCGTGCGTCTGATTCCTATCGCTTGCTGACCCGCTGAATTGAGCGGTCCCAGCCGCGCCTTACTTCTCCGCCGAGTAATATCCTTCCCGTGTCGCCACCGTCAAGTCGCCGTTCTTTGCCTTGAGCGCAATCTTGTGGAACTCATCTTCGTTGCCCGTCTTGTCGGGCGTATAGGAGAGCAGGTACTGCCCGCGCAGCTCTTCGGCAATCGAGTTGTAAATCTCTTCCAGGTTGTCCTTCTTTTTGGCCTCGAAGTAGCGCCCTCCGGTCCGCGCGGCAATCTCTTCCATGATCTTCTTGCCGTCGATCGAGGATTTGCTTTCTCCGCCGCCGCGACGCCCTCCACCACCACCGGGATAACCACCCCCGCCCCCTGGATAGCCTCCGCCACCACCGGGATACCCGCCACCGCCGCCCGGCCAGCCGCCTCCGCTACGCCGGCCGCCGCCGGGAAAGCCTTCGCTCGCCTGGCGTTCCTGCTCGCCCTTGAAGTAGACCGTGTAAATGGCCACGTTGGCATGGTCCGCCGCATCAATCGCGTCGTTCAGGTTCTCTTTGCTGCCACGGTCCTCGCCGTCGGAAAACACCACCAGCGCCTTGCGTCCATCCTTGGGCTTCATCAGCTCATCCGCGGCCAGATAGATGGCATCGTAAAGCTGCGTCCCGCCTCCGTGGGTGCTGCGCTGGCTGCCGCGGTCGTCGCCGCTGGTCTCAGGGCCGCTGGAACTGCTGCGTTCCGACGAGGTCGGCCCCATCCCGTCCAGCTCGTGGTGCAGCTTGTCACGGGAGTTGGTAAAGTCCTGCAGCAGCTCGACCTCGCGGTCAAAGTGGATGAGAAACGCCTGGTCGCTTGCTTTCGCAGCCTTGGGGTCCGCCGGCAGCATCAGGTCGATAAACTTCCCTCCGGCTTTGCGCTCGCTTTCCATGGCCGATGAAACGCTTCGGCTCGTATCGACAATCAACCCCACGAGGAAGGGCAGATTGCTCTCCCGCGAAAAGCTCTTGATAACCTGCGGCCGCCCATCCTCGGTCAGGGTAAAGTCGCCGGCGGTAAGGTTGGGAACCAGCGCGCCGTGCTTGTCGCGCACAGTAACGGGCAGCAAAACCTCACGAGCCTGCACCTTTAAGGTTGTCACGGGTTGGTCGCTGGCTGCCTGGGCTGCCTGCTGGGCAAGAGCTGCCACCTGAAGGTACAGCGAGCCAAGAGTGGACAGTGCAAGAAGAAGAACAGATTGATTTCGCATAGCTTTCAGGGGAATACACCTTCGTCCCATTAGACGAGGCTAACTCAGGATAGTTGACTGCTCAGGATTTATGGCCCGAATTCCAGGCCGGCCACAAGAACCGCGTGAGAATAATCTACAAGGAAACAAAGTAGCTGTTGAGCCAGAATTATCAGTGATTCGCGTGAAAGTGCGCGTAGATTGTGGTAATAAATTCAGCAAGTTAGCGTCCGCTTCGCGGACATGGCAAGTTGGCGAGTTGGCGGCTGCATTGCCAAGCAAAGGTTTCATCCCCCGCGGGTCGGCGAGGCCGGTGGGATACGTGAACGTGGCCAGATTATTTGCTGGATCGTAGGTGCAAACCCGGCAGCCACGGTAAACACCAACAGGCCGCACGGGACCATGAATGCTCGCAACATCTACTCGGATTCCAGGTTTAGATGCGTTTGTGGTGCCCCGATGCATCAATTAAGGCGTAACCGAGAGATCGTCGAACTGAATATGGTCCCACTCGCTGCCGAGTGCGAACATGCCGTGCGTGTGCGTTGCGTCCTCGACCGATGTGAGCGGCGCGGCATCAAGCATTGCTACGATCAGGTTACCCTTAAAGCGCAACGCCAAACGATGCCATTTCTTCGGATCGAGATTGGCGGTCCCGGATGCAAGCGTGACGACCGGCTTCTTGAACTGAGTGCAGAGCAGTTCCCAGCCTCCATCGGGCTTCAAGCGCAACACATAGCCGCTTGGCCAGCGCGCGTTGCCGTCGCGAAAAACGTCGGCAGAGTCGATGCGGCCCATGACCGTAGCCGGCGCTGCAGCGATGAAATGGACGTCAACTGCTATCGTGTAGTCGGCGCGTTTGTCATCGCCCGCCAAAGTGAAGGGATCGGGCAACGGCCCCCAGGGAATTGGCTTGCTGACGATGACCTGCTCCAGGCATTTGCCGGAGCGCCCGTCGCACGGATGCACTTCAAATGCCCCGTCCTGGTCCGCGAGATACCTGGGCGCACGCCCTAAAGCCGTGTGTTCAAAGTTATCCGCGTAAGGAAACGGAAAAGGTGCAGCCGGATCCGGTTGCGCAGTTCCTTTGCTCTGTCCTGTCGTTGTTGTCAGCGAATACAACGAATTCGGATCGAAGGTGTACTGAAAAGCAGAATCATTCGGCGTCACATCCGCGACATGCTCAAACGTGCGGGAGTCATTGGTTTCCCAGATATGGATCGTGGATGTGGCCAGTCCGCCGGTGAGGTGAAACGATACGCTTTGCGGATGAGTGGAATCGATTGTCTCCAACACTACGCTCCAGTTCTTCTTATCGAGAGAACGAAGAGCGACGTAACTTCCCTTTTCCGGCAGATAACCTGACGAGGTATCGAGGTATTGCCATCCGGGCTGCGCAAACTGCGTGGTGTGCGCCGTAGCCCAGATCGTTCCTTGAACCTCATAGTTACCCGACCAGGGCGTGTTGGCATACATCAGGCCCGAGTTCGGAGCGGCAAGATTGTCGTAGTAAGACGTGACCGGGCTCCAAATCTCAGTCGCTGTGAGCGAGCCTTCAAGATAGTTCTGGTTGTAGAGATGGGCCAGAATGCGCCCGCCCACAGCCCACTGGCGCGTGACAAACGGACCGCCGCCGCCGTTGGGCTGATCTTCGCTGGACCAGAGTGGTTTGCCTGTCTTGCGGGCGGCGCCGGTGGTGGTGATCTTGCCATTGATCTTGGGATAGTGAACGCCGATGGCGTCGATGGCGCTGGCCAATTCAGGATCCTTCAGGATCTCGCCGGCGATCGCCCACTGTCCCGCTCCCTCACCTGGGTACTCGTCGCAACAGACGATGCGGGTCGCGATGCCGTCGGCCTTGAAACGCCGATGCAGCTCTTCGATGTACGCAGTATCGAAGACCTTTTCGTTCCACGCGCCGGCGTAGGCAATCTGAAGGCCGTGCGCCGACTTCGCCATCTTAATGAACTCCGCAACGTATTCCGCCATCTTGGGCGTGTACAAGCTATCGGTTCCAACCCACGAAGGCGCGCCCCAGGGAAGGATTTCCAGAATGATATGCGGGTTGCGCTTGTGAGCTTGCTCCATCAGCCACCACTCGTAACCGCGCGTTGCGTCGCGATCCGCGGGATTGCGCATGTGGCTTGGTTCGGAGCCGTCGGTCGAATTCACATCCGCGCCGATCTCCACCTTGAGGCGCTGCAGCGCGGCGCCATAGCCGGGCTTGAAAAGATAATCGAGGATCTCGCTGCGCTGCGGCTCCGGATAGTCGATGAGCAAACGCGACGAAGCGCCTGCGCTTGCGGCGCCGAGGCCGTCGAAGATTCTTCCGTTGCTGTTGCCGTCGAGGACGATCGTGGCCTGTTGGCCGCAGGCCAAGACACTCGCAAGCACGAGCGCCACGCCGAGTAAACCACGTGCAGCCAGCGATGCGTACCTGCCCGCGGCAATACTATCGAAGGCAAATCTTCCAATGCGCATGTCAACTTTCCTTTCGAGTGCCGATCCTTAAGCTGGCCTCAATCTCCTCGAGCGTTCGCCCCTTGGTTTCAGGCAGGTTGAAGGCCAGATAGGCCGCACCTGCGATGCAAATCACCGCGTAGATCCAGAATGTGCCGGAAGGCTGGAGTGCGGCATTCAACAGAGGGAATGTGTAGGTAAGCAGAAAACAGGCCGCCCATAACGAGGTAATCGCAATGGACATGGCGCTGCTACGGATGCGGTTGGGAAAGATCTCGGCAATGACTACCCATGTGGCCGGCGCCAGCGACATGGCATAGCAGGCGATGGCGGCAAGCACCAGCGCGAGCATGGGCTTGCCTTGCAAATGCAAGCGATAGAACGCGCCCAGCATCGTATAGACAATCGCCAGTCCGGAGACTCCGAAGAGAAGCAGGAATCGCCTGCCGAAGCGATCAATGGTGAACAGCGCCACGAAGGTGAAGATGAGGTTCACTGCGCCGGTTACGACGATGTTGAAGAGAATATCGGAAACCTGGTATCCAGCCGCGGCAAAGATCTCCTGCGCATAGTTGAAGATGACGTTGATGCCGCACCACTGTTGCAGCACGGCCAGCACAATGCCCAGCACGAGGACCTTGCCCATTCCAGGGGAAAAGAGTTCGGCGGCGAGCGAGCGGCCGGCCTGGGGTTGGCTGGCGGCAGCAAAATCCTGGAGCACTTGCCGCGCGTAGGCGCTGCCGCCGAGCCGTTCAAGCACCTTCAGAGCTTGTTGCTTGCGGCCTTTCGCGGCCAGCCAGCGCGGGCTTTCCGGCATCAGGAGGGCAGCGGCCAGAAAGAACACGGATGGAATGGCGGTGACGCAAAACATCCATCGCCATCCCCACTGTCCGTTCCACGACACCAGAATGTCATAAGCAGTGGCGCCCGGCGGCACGGGACGCGCGATCAGCCAATTGACCACCTGCGCCAGGAGAATACCTACCACAATGGCCAGTTGATTGAGCGACACCAGGCGCCCGCGCAGATGTGCGGGCGATATCTCCGCGATATACATGGGCGAGATGGCGGATGCCAGACCGATCGCATAACCGCCCATCATTCTCCACGCGACGAATGCGCCAAAATGGGAGGCCAGTCCGGTGCCCAAAGACGAAACAGTAAAGACAAGGGCAGCCAGGATGAGCAAACGCTTGCGCCCGTAGCGGTTGCTGGCGCCGCCCGAGGAAACAGCGCCGACCAGGCAGCCAATCAGAGCGCAACTCATGGCCCAGCCTTCAAGCGAAGGCGAATTAAGCTGGAAGTACCGTTCGTAAAATGGCTTCGCGCCACCGATCACAACCCAGTCGTAGCCGAAGAGAAGGCCGCCCAGGGTGCCCGCCGTGGCCGCCAGCCAAACATAGGTGGCGCGAATCGCCACTGGAGAACCGCTATCCTTTTCGGGTGTGGAGACGGGCACAATCATGACGTCAGATGCACCTCAGGTTGCCCGCAGGCCGTCTTTGCCGCGCGCGATAGCCAGTGGAGTGTTTCGGCGGCGAACAGATGGTTGGGATCCTCGGCAACCACTTTTCGCAAGAGAACGGCTGCTCTGTCAGAATCGCCCGATCCAAGGCTGGCCATAGCCTTGAACAAATACGATTCGGTCTGGTTGCGCTTGGCGAGGTCGTCCTCAAAAAGCAGCAGATTGGGCAGTGAGGTTGCGAAGTAGTCGAGCTTCGGCTCTGCTTTCAGCCGTTCTTCAGCGAACTCCGCAAGCCTGGACAGAACGTCGGAAGCCGCCTCGGGTTTGCCCAGCGTCTTGAGCGCCTGGGCCTGAAAGTATGAGTGAATCCCGGGAGATGGCAGCGGCGCCGCTGCCGCGCTCCAATAGCGATGGGCCAATTCTACATCTCCAAGTTGCTCGGCAGCCATTCCGGAAAAATGATCCAGATCGCGCTCGAGGGTGAGCAAATGTTTGCCTTCGCCCAGGTTTTCAGGATAGTGCCGCGCAGCTTCAAAGTGCTTGAGCGCAGCTTTAGCCTTTCCGGCCTCCAGGTCTTCCCTGCCCAGCGATCGATGGGCATACGCATATTGCGCCGAAACCAGTCCCTCCCCGCCTTCCCATGGACTGAAGCGACGATGGCCCAACTGCTCCAGTGCGCGATGCCAATGACCGGATTGGTTCAAGAGGGTGATGTATTCCACGGTCAAATCGTCGCGGCGGTCGACAAGGTCGCGGTGCTCGTCGAGCGCGCGCAGACGCTCCTCGGGCGAAGCGAGGGCCGCGCGTTTCTTTAGCTGATCCCACTCGTAGAGAAGGCGCGCATCCTCTGGATTGACGGCAAATGCTTTCTGGTACATGCGGTTTGCCGCTTGAGGATTGTGCAGCACATTGAACTCCGCAATCGCGAGGTTTCTCCAGGGAATGGAAAATCGAGGATCCAATGCGGTAGAGCGCCGCCAGCAATGAATCGCATCGTCGTAGCGTCTTTTGTCGTAATAGAAGTTGCCGAGATAGTAGAGCGCCCGCGCGCTGGCGGGATTCCGTTGAATGACATGCTCAAGCACAATCATTTCTTCAAGCCGCGCCGGGAAGCAATGGAGAGGCGAGGCGGCTTCGGCACGGACAGCGTACACATTCGATACCTGCTCGCGCTCGAGCAGCGAAGCCAACCACGACAGCGTGTAAAAGAGCATCGGATATTCAAACGCGCCCTGCCGGCAGCACGCCTCGATCAAGGCGAAAGCGTCATCGCGAAACCCGGTCCAGGCAAGATCGTAGACCACATCGAGCAGAGTTTGGATGTCATTGTCGAGCGCGGAAATAAAGGCAGCAAGATCTTCCTCGCTTCGTGTAAGGAGGTAGCGTTCAGCCATCGCGCGAAAGTCGAGCTTGTCGAGCGATAGGGTTTCACCAATTGCAGCCTGCGCTTCCTGGGTGCAGCCCATGCGGCGCAGAAGCGAAGCCCTCAGCCCGCGGGACTGCAGGCTCTCCGAATCGAAGAGCAGGCTTCGATTGATGTTTTCCATCGCCTTTGCCAGATCGCCGCCCGCTGCATCGATCGCAGCCAGCGCATAGTAGCCGCTGCCCTCCCAGGCTTTATTCCACACGGCCTTATGAAAAGCGTCGTAGGCGCGATCGGTTTTGCCCTGGTAAAGCCGCAGCAACCCCAGGGAGTAAAACGCCTCTCCGTCGTATGGATTCGGATTTCTGGCCGTCAGGCGGCGAATGGCGCGCTCAAAATACTCTTCCGCCTCCGCGAATTTTCCCGCGCGCAGGCTGCGCAAGCCCATGGCATTGTTAATGCGTGCATCATCGGGGTCGCGTTTCAGGCCTTCGCGCCAATAGGTCTCGGGAGAGCGCGTGGCGTGCCGGTACTGTTCAAGATGCACGCCTGTCAGATAGAGTTCATCGTTGCTGCGAATTTCCTCCGGGGGCGGCGGTTCCGTGGCAGGACCGGGCAACTCGCGCACGACGTGATTCTCTGGCCGGTAAGCGATCAACGCGCAGCCATCTTCGCCGAAAACAGACAGCTCAAATTCGTCGGGCCTGGCATCGACCTGTTCGATCGATGCAGTGAAAGGCTCGCCCGGCGCCAGTTCCAGCTCGCGAACGAACACAGGCAGCAGGTTGCGCGTCAACAGCACGCGCACTGCGCATTTTGACGTAACGCAGACGCCGATGCTCACCTGCTCCCCGTCGAATTCAAGATTTACGGCCGCTTCCGTGCTTGCGTTCTTGGCTGGGCCGATCTTTTGGATCGGATACCAGAATTGGCTGAAGCTCTTGGTCTCGTATGGTTGCAGCCAGGAGAAGTCCGGTTGATTGTCGGTATAAGCTCCGGCCATCAGTTCGACATAGGGTCCATCTTCATCGGTCAGATTGCGATCCCACGCGTAACCGAATTCCGCATTGCCCCAGGTCCACAGCTTCTTGCCGGGGGCGACGCGATGATTCGAAGTATGCACCAGGCCCGCTTGCGCTCCGTGATCGTAACCGCCGCAAAAGTCATACTTCGATTCCGTCACCATATACGAGGTAGGAACCGGAATGTTCTTGTACCAGGAGATGTCTGTTCCCGGGCTGTAATCCACGCCGTAGTAGCGATCGCGCGCGATGGGGTAGGAGGAGACTGCGCGCTTGGCGTGATCCGCAACAAAAGTTACATCAGGCGGAAAAAATGCCTGGTATCGATCGTGAACGCGCACGGCGATATTGGCCCACCACAAAAAGGTCTGGGCCAAAGGCGTACGGTTGTACAGCCTGACTTTGGCCTCGATGATTGCCTTGCCCGGAGACAGGTGAATGCCAACCATTCCCTTCATGCGCAGCATTGGATCGTGCTCGCTGAGCCAAACCGTGCAACCGCCATCGGTGTCCCGCTCGATGGCCGCGTGGACAGGCATGAATGTCGAAGGGCGGTGGTGCTGCGGCCAATTGAACTCAACGCCACCGGAGATCCAGGGGCCCAGCAGCCCGACCAGGGCTGGCTTGACAACGTGCTGACGGTAAAAGAAGTCGTACTGGTTCGTCTTGTCGAGCCCCGCGAATATTCGTCCGCCAATCTCCGGCAGGAGCATCAACTGAATGTATTCGTTCTCGAGGAAAATAGCGCGGTACGTGGCATTTACTTTCTCAAGAGCTACCCGGTCAGTAAAGGGGTTGGGATACACCTTACCGTTGCTTCCCTGATATACCCGATTCTCGAAGAACATGGGATTCGGGTCCGCAGCCTGGATCGGATAAGTGGGAATCACGACTTGCCGCTCTGCGCAGAGCACCTTCTTGTACTTGCTCACCTCGTTCACCAGATCGCACCCCAGCTTTAGAGACTAATTAGAAACCGTAGGAGACAAAGCCGCACGCCAAAGAGGAGGATGAGAAATGTTCCAGATCGGCGTTGAACGTTAACGTACACGCTCGACTTGCGATTGTCAATTAATTTTGACCTCCGGCGCGGCTTTATCGTGCAGTTTACGCGCTTTGAACGAGTCTTCATTTCATTTTGCGTTGAGGGATTCCGGCGGGGCTTTTGACGCCCTGAAATGGCGCGGCCGTGCTCGAATCAGGTCTTCCGATCTTGCTCCGATTTCTCCCAATTTGCTCCGGGGCGTATTAGAATTGCGTCTTAACGTTACTCCTAGTTAGCTGTATCGGTTCAGTCCGAGTGCCGAGTCGCTGCCCTTCTGGTGGTTGCGGCGGCTTGAAGCCAGCGGACAAACAGGACAGCAATCCTGGAAGCGCCCCGGTGGCCCACTCATGAAGCCTCCAAGTATCAAGGACATTGCCAAGACTTTGGGCACTTCAATCGGCACGATTGACCGCGCCTTGCACGGACGCTCCGACATCAATCCGGCTACACGCGCGAAAGTACTCAAGAAGGCGGAGGAGATGGGCTATCGGCCGAATATCGCCGCCCGTTCGCTCAAATTAAACCGCAGATTGAGAATCGGAGTTTATTTTCCTCGCGAGATTGCATCCTTTTTCAATCCCCTGCGTTCGGGGGTTCGCGCAGCGGTATCGGCATTTGGCGGAATCCAAGTGGAACTGGTTCTCAGGACATTTCCGCGCCTTGGCCAGGGCGATGTGGAGTTGTTTGCAGCCGATATCGAAGAGAAATTTGACGGAATTCTCGTGGCTCCCGGCAATCCCGATCATATCGGCCCCACTCTGAAGGAAGTGTCTCGCCGCGGGATCGCCGTAGTTTGCGTGGCTAGCGATGCTCCGCACAGTGAGCGATTGGCATCTATCGCCGTGGATGCGTATGTCAGCGGTGCGATCGCCGCGGAACTCTTCTCCCGGTCGATCCAAAAAGACGGCCGCGTAGCCACCATTACCGGCGACCTGACAACTCTGGACCATGCTGAGAAACTGCGTGGCTTTGCTGCCAACCTCGCTGTGTTTGCGCCACACCTTTCGCTGCTTCCAGCAATCGAATCGCACGAGAAGCCCAATCTTGCGTATCGCCAGGCTGCTGCACTGCTCTCACACAAGCCGTATCCCCTCGGAATCTATATCAGCACGGCGAACAGCCTGCCGGTGCTTCGCGCCGTCCAGGAAAAAGGCCTGCTCGGCGAGGTGCAGTTAATCACAACCGATCTGTTTCCCGAACTTGTTCAATTTATCGAATCGGGAAGGATTCTGGCGACACTTTATCAACGGCCCTTCAGGCAGGGTAGAACGGCTCTCGAGCTGCTCCTCCGCTATTTGCTGGATGGCGTGAAACCCGAGCCGCGCACGCGCCTTGCGCCGCATATTGTTTTGCGCAGTAATCTGTCGCTGTTTGCGGCGGGCATCTCCGAGGCATAACGTTTGGTGAAGTGCGGGCCCGCAGACCACTACCTTGTGGAGTCGACTCGCTGCAACTGTTCCGCGGCCTGGATTGAGCTTTGGTTGGCCTTCTCATGGAGGGCGCGAAACCCTAATAATCATTTCAGCAAGCTGCCCTGCATTTGTGTACCACGAAGAGCGCTTTTTGGGGCTAGGGTGGGTTAGCAGGTTTTCCACGCAGGAGAAAAGCCCGCTTATTTGGCGGGCTTTAGCGGAAACTGATTGGTAGCGCTACCGTCTACCGATTAAGCGATATATGTGTTTGATACTACATGTTATATGCAGTAGGACTCTTGGGAGTTGCCCCACAAGTTGCCCCCAAAACTTGCTCGCTCGCCTAAGAATTTGTGAGCGTCTTGCAGGCTGTATTTGGCCCGCGTTCCGGTAACGGCAAGTGTGGGCTATCACGCGCCCTGGCTGCCCCTCATTCCGTTTGGGGATAGACAGCCCGCACCGGAATCCTGCCGACGTGTCCATGGAGTCAGAGGATTGTCATTTCCACTGCGCTGGTGGGCGGGACCTGGATGTACCAACTGGCGCAGTGGGCGGACTCCTGCCTATGACGGGTCGCGAGCAGCCGTGCTCTCGCCTGCTCTTCTGGCTCGTTCCAACATCCAGGCATGTAAAAATGGGTAGTTCTGCTTGAGGTTATCTCGCTGCTTTCGGATTGCATCCCCGGATAGATCCTCCGAAAGAGGGCGCTCTGAAATAGCCTGATACAGCTCGGCAAGGTGCTCATAATAGGGTTGGCCGGTTTTCAGCCGAACGAATTCCGCTGCAACAATTAGCAACAAACGATCTGCATTCCCTTCTTTATGGCCGGACTTCCCAATCAGGTCCAGCACCCCGCCAACCACCTTCGAGAACTCGGCGAGCCTCCCTGGGAGATCGCTGAAACTGGAGGTAAATGGAAGAAGTACATCAGAATCAGGTCCGTGGAATACCTCTGATTCCAATTTTGTGCTGAGTTTCCCCGCACTTTTTACAAGCCTGGCCATTCTTTCCAATGAGTCATATACAGTAGTTTCTTCGACCTCCCCTTCCGGTCCCGGAGCAGTCGCCACGGCATAAATCCTCAGCGTTGAATGTAGGAACACCCGTTCCGGTCCACTGAGCTTTTTCAGGGGACTGTCGGCGGCAAGGTGACCAAATGCACGCGTTGCAAGGCTATCAAGATCGACGACCATGGGGAATTGACCTCCTCCCAAACCGGACAAAAGTACGGTCAAGGTTTTGTCCATTGAACTCCTGCATTCCGATTCTAAGCTGCAAGCAGCAATCAGAAGGAGTTCCCAACATGGCCAACATGATTCTCAGACTTCCGGCAGTTAAGACCCGAACCGGACTCTCTCGTTCAACGATCTACCTCCGCGTGGCGGAAGGCAGGTTCCCGAAGCCCATTTCCCTGGGTGCTCGCGCAGTCGGCTGGGTCGATGCCGAAGTGGAGTCATGGCTTGCAGGCCAGATTGAACTGAGCCGCAGGACTCAGGGAGGGCGGCCACAAGTGCCGGAGCCGCGTTGACGACCGCCTCTATTGCCCCGGTGCCTCCACCAGAAGCGTGCGCCGTCGCAGCCAGCGGCTGGCACTGGCACATGGAAGGCACTCCATGACTGTAATGTGCGAACGGTTTTTTGGAATCCCTCAAGCGGTAGTGCGAGATGGCATGATCGAACGACTCAGCCCGGTTGCCGTGAAACTTTACATTGCCCTCTGGCATGAATCCGAGCGTTACAGTACGAGAGAACTGAAACGGACAGTTACTCAACTGCAAAAACTTGTGGGAGGATCACGAAATTCCTACGCCAAAGCAAGACGCGAATTGTCGCAGGCCGGCCTATTGTCCGCAGACGCCTACGGGTCGGATGGTTTCATCTTCCATCTATTCAACCCGGAAACTGGAAAGCCTTGGCCTCTCAAACCAACGGAGAAGCCTGTTTATCAGCGGAAGGGAGCACCCGCCGTTGCAAGTTCCCAAGCTCCGGCCAGGTCAACGGAACCTCCACGAATACAAGACACTGGAACCGATTTCACCTTCGGCTTCAATGGCCCCCAATCCAATGCCCCTGCACCAAGCGGCGAGCTGAGCCGCCAGTCATTGTCTTGGAGTGAAATCGGCAAGTAGTGTACTGAACCATGCACAAATTCTGTGCATCCCCACGCGCATATTTTGCGCCCTCCCATGCACAGATATTGCGCGGGACAAGCACATTTTTTGCTTGCGGACTGCCTGCAACTCATTCAGAAATTGAAAGTTGCTGCGGCACCATCCATTCCTAATGACATTCCTAATAAAGAAGAAGATTCCTAAAGAGCATTGACCGTCCATATCAGCCAGATGCACTCATTTGTCGGTCGAGTCGCTAGAAGAATCTGAATGGAGGTCGTCAATGCCGGATCGGATGCTTCTTCCCGCAAGCAAATTCCAAAACCCGCCCCCAAAAAGGCAAATGTCGCCATGACGCCGCCTTTTCTGGAACGGGTGCCGTGTACACGAAGCCACGATGGGAGTAAAAATTCTGGAGAATTTTTGAGGAAATGTTTGCTGGTGCGCCGCAAAGAGCTTCCAAGAGCAATCTGCATCCGTTGAGGTACTCTCAATATCGGGAAGGGATGGCCATAGAGCCAGCAACGGATTCGCACTAATAGTGATCCTGATCCCTGGCTTGCTTGTTGCACCGATAGTGCTGATTCCTCGGGGGAGTGTAATGTATGGCGAATCAATACGGTAAGCCGATGGAGGGGGAGCGGCACACTCCCAAGTATCCGCGCGATTACCCTGCATTGCCGTCTGGTTTGTTGCCCTTGCCGTTCTATCCGAACCTGAAGAGAGAGCTTCGATCCGTGACGGGCGCGCTGGTCCTGACTTATCTTGAGATCTACCATCCGCCCTTGCAGGACGCATTTGGTGCCCCTCTCTGCGCGCCTGTGACCCTCCACCTGGACCAGATTTCAGAAGACCTACAGATCTCCCGCAGGACTCTATTCACTGCCCTGTGTGTCCTCGCAGCTCGCTGGGGAAGCGAAGAGGCTTGTGCGCGCGCAGCCCGCGCCGGCCGCGAGTTTCTCAATCCTGCTCACACCATCAATGGTCAGGTGAAGTGTTACTCGGTCACCGGCGCAATCGGCTATATCCCTCACACAATCGTCCAGCTCCGGCGAAACTTTTCGCTCATCGCAGCCATGCTCCAAAATGCCGGAATCACTTCGCTTGCGCAACAAGAGTTTGTCGGCATAGACCGTTTCAAGACTTTGGACGCCGCCGCCAATTCAGCGCAAACTGCGCACATCCCGGCACAAAAAGAATCACCCTCGGAAATCCTGTTGCGGACATCTGTGCTTGCGGGGGATCGGCGGAGCACACGTTATCCGCGGCTGCGCGCGGCTGTGGGAGCTGGACTACTCCCGGCGAGTGCGCTCAAGGTGCGACGAAACGCGGGGAAACACTCTTCGGACGGTGCGGAGCGGGAATGAGCCGAGAAGCGCTGAGTTGTCGGGATGCTCTTTCACTCACTCTTCCGGGGAGCTTTTCCGTAATGGCAGCCGGGACTGCCCCATCCGCTGAATCAAACCAGCCATCTTGATGACCGTTTCCAGGCTGATTAAGGGCATCTTGCCGCCCTCACCAAGGTAGTCAGCAAGATATTCCGCAGAGGGGGTCTCGATTCCCAGCCGGGTACACACAAGGTACGAGATGGATTCCGCCTCACACTCCACCACTTGCCGATCCAAGCCGCGCCGCCGATCAGGCCAGTGTTTTTGATTTGGACTGCCAAGATGGCCGCAGTAAAGATGGCCAAGCTCGTGGACAAGGGTTGCGTATTGCTCCTCACGGGATTGGCGGGAATTGAGAAGCAACTCAAAGCGCACTGGAACGGTTTCGCGCTTCTCTTTGAAGGTCGGGCGTTCCGGCAAACGGAACACGTCCCTGGTTTTCGCTGGCTGGATTTGACCGGCGTGCTGGGCACCGAATTCGCGCTGGTGGACTCGAACGCCATCCCGCTTTGCATTCTCAATAGTTTTATCGAGTTCGCCATTCTCTGTTCCACGATGAATTGCGAATGGGTTGGTGACGGCCGGCGGAAGCGGTAGGGCGTCGGGCAAGGGGGTGGTGTCGCTGACATCGAAGACGAAGAGAACCGGCCCCTTGGGTTGCAGGATTGTGATCGGTCTCGCGCCGGGATGAATCGTGCGCTTGTAATGCTGGCCCCAGCGTTTGGGTGTTGCAACGAACCGCGCTCCTGGCATCTGGGTGTGAATCAGCATCGCATTGAAAGGGGAGTACATCCTGAATCGAGCGATGAAGTGAAGCAGGTCTGCGTATGCCGCCCGCGTCGTAAACTGTCCCACTATCAGGAAGAGTTCGTCCAGAGCCTTCAGCGATTCGAGCGATTCGGAATGTGTTGGCTGGTCGTCAAACGGAATATCGTCGTTATCCACGGATCAACTCCTGTTCGTCACCGAACCGCAGTCTACTTTGGCAACGCCTGTCTTTGAAGGGATACGTGATCGACAGCATTCCATTGCGTTGATACCTTACTTATGCGGCGGTCGATCCCAGAGGCCAATTGGCTGCGCCTCTTGCAGAATCCCGTGCGCAAGAAAGTAGTCCTGGTCGTTGTCTTTCTCGTCAGGAGGCATTGAAACTTTCTCAACGCTCGTTATTGTGGCCGCAATCACGAACGTATCTGACCGCCGATCTCCATCATTCAAGATAGCTTTTGTTATGACAGGGGACGACAAGAGAGAGAAACGCAGATCCCATTTCATTGTTCTGCCAATGTCTTGGATCAGTACGATTGAGTTGTCCTGCTCTCCTGATTTGCGCACGTCATCCACAAGTCCAAAGGCTACGATAGGCCGACCTTTTATGAGTGCGTTTTCAAGCTCGATCGTGTACGGAGTAACGTAAGCGCCCTTGGAAGAGAAGGTATCTTCCCAATTGTCGTCAGCATTCCAAGAGTTCCCAACTCTCGCCACAATCGACCTTGCCTGTTGTTCCCTGGCCGCCGCTGCGGCTTCGACGGCTTCTGCCGCATGGCGCTTGGCCTCGTGCGAATGATAAAACCACGCAACAATACCAAGGGCCACGACCAGCACAGTTAGCAGTTGAGCAGCCTTCTGCCGAGAAGTGTTGCGGTTGTGTGGGCTTGTTCGACCGGCGTCTCTTCGCGCCTGTGGAGTTCCTGAGGATTGCTGGGCTACCTCGGCGGGCTTCGGCTCCGGCTCTTCCACCTGAGACAGAACGGGCTCTTTCTGTTCGGCAGGAGGCTGGGGTGCTTCTGGCTCTCGGCCTTCGTGTTGGGCCAGAGCTTGCACCACGGCATCAGAAGCCTCGGCATGTGTGCTGCCATTCTTGAGGGCTTGCCGGTAAATTTCTACTGCGTCCAATTCGGGTACAGGCTTCATAGCTGCTTCCAATACTTTGTTTTGGGGATGCTGGTGCTGCCCGATACTGAGCGCGGCTACAGATCGCGCTTGATAGCGTGGGGATTCACGGGCGCAGGCGGATTGAATGGGGCCTGTCGGTGAGCGCCCGATTGCTTGCGTCCCCATGTCAGATAGAGGGCCACTACCAGAGATTCGCACGCCAGAAGCTCCATGGCCATGCGCGCGTAATCGATAGAGACTATCCAGTTGGTGTATTCGTCTGGATCAGGGGGCCGGACAGTCACAATACTTCTACCGAGCTTGACTGTATCCCATTCAAAGCGTCGGATTCCATTTTCTTCATTGAACGCCTTGACGGCCTCCCACGGTGGAAACGCCAAATAGCTAAAGAGCACAAGCGCGGCCAACCATATGCAGACATCTCGCCGATCACTCAGCGCACTTTTAAGCCAGCGATACCCATCTTCGATCAAATAGATTTGGCGCTGCATCGCTTCCCCCCTCCTCTTTTTCTCTTACGGCTTCGGCGTATTCGCGGCAAACCACGCAGCCGCTCTTTGCTGCGCCTTGGATAGGTCGTCAGGAGTCAACTTCGATGCGGCTTCATCGCGAGACTTGGCAAACCTCTCCTGTTCTTTCCCCTTGGACCTTGCAGCGGCAAGGTTCAGCCAGAAGTAAGCTTCTACATAGTTCTGTTGCACGCCATGACCTCCAAAATATAGTGAGCCAAGGCCGAATTGTGCTACCGCATTTCCTTGGTCGGCTGCCTTCCGATACCACGCTGCCGCCTGTTCGTAATCCTGCGGAACACCGTGGCCATTTTCATATAGATCGCCAAGGTTATTCTGGGCGATAGCGTAGCCTTGGTCGGCAGCTTTCCTAGTCCATTCAGCCACCTGGGCGTAATCCTGCGAGACACCACGACCGTAGTAATACAATTCGCCAAGCATGGATTGCGCTCTGGCATCGCCTTGGTCAGCAGCTCTCCGAAACCACAGAACTGCCTGAGCGTAATCCTGGGGCACCCCTCGGCCACGGTAATAGAGCGAACCAAGGTGCTCCTGAGCCTCAGCAAAGCCCTGATTCGCGGCCTTGTTGTACCAAACCGCCGCTTCCGCAAAGTCCTGCTGGGCTCCTAGCCCTTTGGCGTAGGACAGACCGAGGTTGAATTGCGCTCCGGCGTTGCCCTGTTCAGCAGCTTTGCGATACGATGCCACTTTCTGAACTGGGTCGGTTGGCATCGTCTGTTGGCCGGCATCTACAGTGGTCGCAGCGGCCGGCTGCGGTGGTCTGGAATCGTCTCTTTGTGAGGCGCTCGTCGCGACTTTTGCCTCATGCTTCCCCGGCAGGTGGAAGGGAATTTCGTAGCGCACGTTTCCAATGTCTGCCCTCACCAGCAGATTCTCCCCACCTTTCTGCTCTGGAAAGAACAGCCGCCCCATCGAATGCTGGCCAGGGTCCAAGGTGACGCGCTTTAGTTCCTTGTCTATCAGGTGGGCACCATGGCTCTGAGCTTCCCTGATGTTCGCTTGCCCTCTATTTATTGCATCGGTCTGCGCTTGAGTGTTCGGCATACTTACGCTGTAGTCAGCCGTTGATCCGTCGCTGTAGGTCGCCGTGCCCGTGGCTGTCGTTTGACTGAAGCTTGCTCCTGCCCCACTGATGGCTGCGCCTATTCGCTCTCGCCGCTCCATAGATTTCGCCATTTTGACGGCTTCAGCGCGTTTCAATTCCAATAGACCTTTGTCCGTGGCTTTGAATAGGAGGATGTTTTCAGGGTTCACATCGATCCGTCCTGCTCCCTCCGCTGGATTTCCCACATAGACGGAAACCGCCAACTTGCCGGAGTCAGGAATCAGGAAAACGATGAGCGAGGCTTGGTTTGTAAACAGCCCCTTTTCTTCCAAGCCATTTTCGTATCTATCGTCGCAACCTGGACCGTTCGGTTTCCAAGTCATGACCAACGGATCGACGGTTACTGCCGGTGCTGAGGCTGCTCCGGACGGCGTCTGCGCTAGAAGTTGAAGATCTATGCAGAGTAGGCAAGCCAAGGCAATGTGCTTAATCTCACTGTTCACATCTTCCTCCCAAATCATCGTAATCGCCCCAAAGCGGAGTGCGGGTGTCCCTCACCCCGGCGCTTCGCACGATGATTCAGGTTTTGGTGCAGGTGGTAAGAACTGGCGGCTGAGCGGCGTGAGGGACAGGGCCGACGCAATAGCAGGGTTCAGGGTGGAAGCGGAAAAGTTCCAGGCGAGTTCCATCCGAAGTCTGCGCATAAAGGCTCTTAGGCCTTCCCTTCGATGTAAGCCGCAGCTTACACGTAAGCCTTAGCATACAGCCATGCTGGAAGCATGGCAACAGACATTTGCGTGCGGATCGGTAGACGGATTCGCGTTCTGCGAACAGAGCGCAAATGGACCCAGGCCATGCTGGCAGATCATGCCGAACTGACGCGGGAGCACCTCTCGGAACTGGAGAACGGGCACAAGGAAATAGGCGTGAGGGCGCTCGAAAAAATCGCCCAAGCCCTTGAACTGAATTTGCACCAGTTCTTTGAGGGATTTTAATGTTCGGGGCGAGAAGACCTCCGATGAGCCAGGCACCTGGAGCATTGTAAAAAACCTGATACCCCTTGGCGGCGATCATCTCATGCTCGTCGCCGGGTACGCCAGAACCAATACCCTGCCCATCCAAACAGCAAGACGCCGAGAACCATGTCAATTGGCTGCCAGTGTTCCCGGTGCATCCTGACCGGCAGGACCGGGTTAAGCAGGAGAGCAACAGCCAGGAAAGCCCACATCCAGCCCCGTGGCCCCGCCCGATTCACCCGCACCGCCCAATAGATCCCGCCCACCGTTGCTGCCGTCCTCAGCACCATGTAGAAGCCGTAGGAATGCGGTCCCACGGCGGCAACCAGCAGGAATACTGCTACCAGCCCGGTGAGCGCAACTTCCCACACCCGCTTGCTGTCCATGAAAGCGCCCCCTCTGCAAAAATTATCACGGCAAGCCTATCGGCGACAGAGCACAAGGGAGAACTGATTCCTTAAGATTCGCGATCCCCGCCGCAACGAGTGAAAGAATGTCTTTCAACGCCATGCCGGGAAAATAGTTCTGGCCGGCTGAGCTTCATCTGGTCAGTTTCCTTTTCTCTATCCCCCTCACGGTTAGATTTGTCTTGGTTGATTTGGTTTGAAGCCCCCGGCCTCTTTATACAATGAATCCACTATGCTCCCGGCGTTCGCTTTGCTTGAAACCGAGTGATTGCCGCCGGTTAGCGTACTTCTCTGCAGTTCATACAGTTCTGATGTACACTACATCACGAGAAGAGAAAGACATGACCCAACCAAAGAAAACCGCAACCCGAACGAAGCGCAGGATCGTTGCTCCTGTCGAGAAGCGTACTCAAATCCGGCTCACCGTCGATTCCAAATTCACCAAGGCCCATTTCTCACAGCTCTTTACCGTGCTGAGAATCAGGAAAAAGAACGCTCTCGCCGAACACATCATCATGAATTTTAGGACCAAGGCTGCGCAGAAGCAGATTATTGCGTTCTATAACGGTCCGTGGCTGGACATTCCATTTCAGAGTATCGATACCTCGTTCGTCTTCCCTTTGACCTATGACATTGCCGATGAACTGGAGAGAGTGGGCGGGGAGATTCTCGGCGGCGTGAATAAGTCCAAGACGTTTCGCGTGATGGTGGCCTATTTCGCCTTCGTCCATAAGCTAAAGAATCCCAAACAGACGGCCATTACATAGTCTTTTCCGTCACAGAGCGAAACGATATTGCTCCCGATACAGAAAAGAAATATTGCGCGAGTGCGACGAGGTCCGCGGGCAGTTATGTCGGGACTCTGAACGGAGTTGTTCCTCGTTTACGAAGAAGTGCCGTTGCCGCTTACGAATCGGCTTGTTGCGGCAGTCTTTCTGTTTGGCGATCATTGGGAGCCGTCTCTATCTCGGATTACGGTTCTGAGTATTGTGTGAATCGCGGCAGGAGTCGCATTGAGTTCACGCCTGAGTTCGTCCGCGCGTTGATGCCCCGTGATCTGCATGAGCAGAATGTTTTGAAGGCAGCATAGGCCGCTTAGGTGCGCGACAACCCCGTCGCTCACTTGCGAACGTAGTCGCTTATTGAACGAACATCCTCGCATTTATACGCAGAGGTCAGTCCGGTTATGTGCGCGCGACTTCAGCGTTTCTATGGGGTCTCGGGGCGTAGCCCTGAGCAAGATGCGCAACCATTTCTCCGAGTAGACGAAGGCGGATTGGGGAAATGGTGGTGGAGACGCGAAACCCCGCAGGGGTTTTGTGGCTACAGCGCCTACCTTGCCGTGTCTCTTAACGATTTGTGCATCTGAAATAATAATACATATATGACAGTTGCGGTGTATATTACGTCTAATGCAAGTGTATGGAGAATTTGGCTCGTCGCTGGGTACAGGTGCTCTCGTCGCGCAATATCGAAGTGCTTCGCGCGTTCCTGAATGGAGAGGTGAATGAAGCCGAGTCGTTGAGGGCTTGTTTGCTGACAGATTCCATGGATGCTGTGGTCGGTGCGCTCGCCGAGTTCGTGCGTAATTCCAATGCAACTCAACCAATGAGGTAAAGGGATGCCGAGAAAGATTCTGAGACTGCCAGTCGTATTGGACCGCACCGGCCTATCACGCAGCACTGTCTATCTGCGCGTCACCGAAGGGAGGTTCCCAAGGCCAGTGTCGCTGGGGGCCAGGGCTGTTGGCTGGATCGAAACTGAGGTTGAGGAGTGGATTGCCCGCCAGATAGAGGTCAGCCGCGAAATCAGAGGGCAGCGCACGGTTGTGAGTCCGGTGTCGTCAAGATGACGCCGGAGCGGGATTCCGGCGTGGCAGCCATCTGGGGTGGGATTGCTAGGCATGGCCTGATTCTCTGCCGGCCGAGTTGACCGAATGGCTATGCCGCTGTTGCGCGGAAGGGCAGTACCTTCCCGCATTTCAGTTGGTCAAGAAAGTCGGCCCAAGTCTGCATCATTTCCCGGCGCTCCGGCAGGAACGCAGTCCGGTTGTAAGCCCTCCCGTTTGGATCTTTCACCCGGTGGGCCAATTGGTGTTCTATCAAATCGGTCCTGACACTGAGCACTTCATCGAGAATGGTCCTGGCCGTGGCACGAAAGCCATGGCCGGTCGTTACATCCTTGGCGATCTCCATTGTCCGCATCGCGACAAGAATCGCATTATCGCTCATGGGCCGTGTGTTGCTCCTGGCGCTCGGAAATACAAAATGTCCATTGCCCGTGAGGGGATATAGTTCGCGCAGGATCGCCACGGCTTGCCGCGACAGGGGCACAATATGCTCAGTCTGGGTTTTGGTCACCATATAGCGCCACTCGGCTGCATCCAGGTCGATTTGTGACCATTCCGCCTTGCGCAGTTCACCGGGCCGCACAAATAACAAAGGCATGAGGCGCAGGGCACACCGCACGGGAAGCGTCCCGTTGTAGCCCTCAAATGCTCTCAGGATAGTGGCAAGGCTACCCGGTTCCGTGATTGCGGCAAAGTGCTCACCCTTTACCGGCGGGAGGGCACCCCGAAGATCGCCTGACGGATCACGCTCAGCGCGTCCCGAGGCGACAGCATAGCGGAATACCTGCCCGCAAGAGACAAGAGCACGGCGTTCCGTCTCTGATACGCCCCGCTTCTCGATTCGGTGCAAGACACTGAGCAGTTCTGGTGCGGTGATTTCGGCGATTGGCTGTTGGCCAATCCATGGGAAAATGTCGCGCTCGAAGAGGCGAATCTTTCTTGCGGCGTGGGCCGGCGCCCAGCTTGGGGAGAATTTGGCAAACCACTCCCGCGCAACTTGCTCGAAGCTGTTTGCCGCTCGGTTCGCTTGGGCAGACTTTTCCGTTTTGCGGCTCTTGCTTGGGTCGATACCCTCTGCCAGTAGCTTCCGCTCTGTGTCCCGGCGCTCACGCGCGGCCCTTAAGGTCGTTTCGGGGTATACGCCGAGGGAAATCCTGTTTTCTTTGCCGTTGAAGCGGTATTTCAGCCGCCACCATTTGCCGCCTGATGGTGAAACCTCCAAATAGAGCCCACCGCTGTCGTAGAGTTTGAGGGCTTTCGTTGTTGGCTTGGCGCTGCGGATTACAACATCGGTCAGTGGCATGGGGCAACTCCTTACAGCGATAAACTCGCCTGCCCCCAATGTTGCCCCTACTTGCCCCCGGATGTCAAGGGACAGAAGTGCATCCTATGAGACCACATAGGATGCTAAGTCTATTGTTTTTGTGTAATTTGCGGACTATTTGAGATGCTCTAGGAAATGTTTTTGGTAGCGCTACCGGGAATTGAACCCGGGTTTTAAGATTGAGAATCTCACGTCCTAACCCCTAGACGATAGCGCCACACTTATAGGGATAGCCGTCGCCGGCCACTCTTCTAATCTAACAAAAAAAACGACCTGCCGCCAAAGACAAACGGCCTGACTGCCGCAGGTTCATATTACAGTAGTATTTCGTTCAAATCCTGGGAAGACTTCAAGAGCCCGGGCCTGAAGGCCCCGTAAAGTCGCCCTCGTTCAAGGGGTTAAAACTCCCTGAACCCTCCGAAAACCTGGATCTACAACTGCGGTATTAAGCCCGCCTCCCCAAGCCGTTTCAGATGCCCAGTTTGCGCACTTCGTCGTTGTAGTACTTGCGGTACAGAATCTCCCACTCCTGGGAGCCCTCGAGGATGATCTTGCGCTGGTTGGCGATCTTCAAGCGCGCCGCCGCGTCGATCCGGGCCTCGTCCGTAAGCAGCGCTGTGAGCGCCTTGCGCGCCTCCTGGCGGATGGTGTTGCGGACCTCAAGAAAACCGACCTCGTCGATCTCCGCCAGCGTGTCGGCCACCGTGTGGGCCAGCTTGTTGAGCTTGTCGGGGCTGATCCTCATAGCACCGCCTTGTACTTCTTGGTCAGCTCGGTCTTCACCTTCTTGAACATCTCGGCGTACTGCGCGCCGGATTTTCGCATCTCCTCGGAGTAGGCCTCAAGTATCACGCGGACCTCTTCGTTGACGCGGTCTTCAAGGGAAAGTTCGTCCAGCAGACCCCCATTAACGCGCGCTTCGGTCACCTTCAAGTCGCTGGTGGTGATCATCTTGGCGTCGATGAGGTGCTTGACCGTGCGGCGGGCCAGATACCCTATGTAATCTCGAGAAAAAATCATGGGCTAAGTCTCAGGATACCGCATGGGACCGCAGCCTGTACACCAGCCTCCCGATGCAACCGGCAAGGAGGCGAAACGGCCTTGAGAGCCTGGCCGATCGGCTACTTGTCGGGCAGTTATTCATCGGGCCAACTTCAGCGCGTCCCCGGTTCGCCACGGCGCAGTAGGCCTAACCACAGCCAAGCGCCCGGCTGCCGCTCGAACTCTTTGCAAACTCCTTCGTTTCTGTTGCGCAGACGCCGCCATCCCTCAGGCCCGCTCTCTGACATTGAAAACAAATGAAAAAGAGGGACTTGGCCACTCTGGTTGAGATATAGTGTCCTAACCGGAAAGCCAACAGCTAAACTGCCGGACCAAAAACTCAACGACAAGGAGAATATCGTGGCTAGCTTCTGCACAAAATGTGGATCTGAATTGTCCCCCGGCGTTCAATTCTGCAAGTCATGCGGCACACCCGTGACGCCTGCGCAACCAGCCGCTGCACCGGGAAACTCCGGAACCAGCGCGCTCAAGATCGTCCTCATTATCCTCGCCGTGTTCATTGGACTGGGCATTCTCGGCGCGGGTACCTTCGGGTTCTTCGTGTGGCGCGTGGCCCATGCCGTGCACGTTTCGGGCTCGGGGTCGGATGTCACCGTGCACACCCCCGGCGGCATGCTCACGGCAAACACCTCCGAGACCTTCAGCGCCTCCGACCTCGGCACAGATATCTACCCCGGCGCCGCAGCCGGCAAGGGAAGCATGCGCATGAGCATGCCCACCGGTTCAATGGTTTCGGCCGTGTATGTCACTGGCGATTCGAAAGACCAGGTTCTCGCTTTTTACAAAACCAGGTTTGGCAGCGATGCCTCGGTTTTCGATAGTTCCGACGGCACAGTTCTCACGGTCAACAAGGGTCAACAGGAATCTGTCGTGGTGACAATCACCAAAGGCTCGTCGGAGTACGCGGGCAAGACGGAGATCCACATCGTCCATTCGACGTCCAAAAAGCCCTCCTGATGCCATGGGCGCAGGGCGCGTGGCCGTTTGCAGGCTTGATGGATGCAAAGCGCTGCGCGCCCCGGCAAAGTGTCAGAGCCCGTTGGGAAAGGCGTCGGAGACGGGATGGGATAGCATTCCTCGGGGGCTAAACGGGCTGCGGAAAAAAGGCCGAGTTTGAACAGAGGTCCCGAAAAGCTCACCTCAGGGGCTAAAGCCCATGCGATTTTTGCGGCATTTGGCACGACTGAAGTCGTGCCCTGACACTTATTCCAGCTCCGACAAGAGTTTTTACGCAGCCTGTAAGGCCTGGCTCATTTTTTGCGGGGTTTATGTACGGGCTGAAGTTCGAATGGGTCTGCCGATGGCGGCCTGAATCGCGCTAGCTACAGTTTCGGCCGTCGCGTCCAGGTGTCCCGCAGCCAGCCGCACACTCTCCGCCGGCGTCGATAAGAATGGAAACCCGCCCCCCGCCTGGGCAAAAGCTGTGTGCGTGAGACCGAGAACTGTGACCGCCCCGGCGGTCTTCAGAAACTCCCTGCGTTGAATCGGTGAAAGTGGATCGAGTGTCATAGAGACAGGCTCCTCGCTCCCCTTGCCCGGACTCTAGTCGCGATGCGGGCAGGTCTTCGTATTCAGGCATTCCTCGGCCACGCGCAGCCGCTCCACCGGACGGCCCCGCACCAGGTGTTCTTCCACAATCGCGCCGGCGTCCTCCGGGCGAACGTTTCCATACCAGACCGCCTCAGGGTAGACCACTACCATGGGTCCGTGCTCGCATTGGTCCAGGCAACCGGATTTGTTGATCCTAACCTTGCCGGCGAGACCGGCTTCTTTTGACAGTTGTTGCAGCCGCGTATGCAAATCGCTCTTTCCATCGGCCGTGCAGGACGGCCGCGGCGCATCGGCCGGGCGCGAGTTGTGGCAGACAAAGACGTGGCGTTCGAAGCGGGGCAAGCGTTCATCCTCCTGAAGGCGAGTCACTCCAGAGTAAACCCCCATACCAGGGGCGTGCTCTGGGGCGCCTTGCTATTCGGCAGCAAGGCCTCCATCCCCGCGAAGTCAGCGCCGCGAAGTTTCCACATCCCCCCTCTTGCCACCCGGCTGAATCTGAGAGAATAGGTGCTTGACTATGAGCACAGACAACCTCCTCCCGCTAAAAGACGACATGGTGGCCTTTATCGAGGGCCACGGTCTGCACCGCCTGCCCGGTTACGTCACCGACGACATTCCCTCCATTGTGTGGGAAGGCCAAGACAACCCCGAATCCTGGAAAGACTTTGTGGAGATGGCCAAGCACGTCGGCGCTCCCTTCGTCACCTTCAGCGAGATGACGCTGGAGCGCGAGGAGCTCGACGCACTCATCGAGGATGCCGGCGAGATGAACTTCCCCGATGAAGAAGCCAACGAGCTAGTCGAAGCCAAGTGGCTGCGCAAGTATGCCGGAATGCTGGGCTACATCCAGCTCGGCTTTGTCTACCAGGGGCTGGTGTTTCTGCACGAGACGACCACCGAGTGGTACGAGCGCTTCCAGACGCTGCTTGAAGACATCGAGGCCTTTCAGGACATCGTGATCGACGACGCGCATTCGCACGACGACGAGGACGAGTAGCCCCCTGTGACAAGCCCAGCCACCGCTGCCGGGGCTACGGCTGTTATCCCTGCCAGCACCGTGGGACCAGGCACCGTTTCGCCGCGCAAACTCCCGCGCCAGCGCTGGATGCTGACCGAAACCAATCATGCCGCAGCCGAATCCCTGGCGAAAGAAGGCCGCCTGCCCCAGGTGCTCGCCGAACTTCTTGTCGCCCGCGGCATCACCCAGGCAAGCGAAGCCTACACTTTTCTGAACCCCGAAGCCGCTCAGCTGAACGATCCCTTTCTCATGCTCGGCATGACGGCAGCTGTCGAGCGGCTCGAACGCGCCATCGCCGCCAAAGAACCTGTCCTGCTTTACGGCGATTACGACGTCGACGGCACCACCGCGGTCGTGCTGCTCAAGACCGCCATCGAAATGCTGGGCGGCGAAGCGCGGTTTCATGTGCCCCACCGCCTCCGCGAAGGCTACGGGCTGCAATCCAGCGTGCTTGAAGCCGCTCATGCCGAGGGTGTGCGCCTGGTCATCACGGTGGATACCGGCATGAGAGCTTTTGCCGAAGCAGAGACAGCCCGTCGCCTGGGCCTCGATCTCATCATCACCGACCATCACCTCACTCAGGCCGACGACGCCGTCCCCACCGCGCTCGCAATCCTCAATCCCAATCAGCCCAACTGCTGTTATCCGGAGAAATCCCTCTGCGGCGCTGCCATCGCGCTCAAGCTGGCGCAGGCCGTGCTCGAACGCCGCGATCCGGTGCGCGCCCGCGAGAAAATACTGCCCAGCTTCCTCAAGATGGCGGCGATTGCCACCATTGCCGACGCAGTCCCGCTCCAAGGCGAGAATCGCGTGATCGCGGCCCTCGGCCTGCGCGAACTGCGCCGCCCGGTGGGCGCCGGACTCCGCGCGCTCTTCGCCGCCGCTGCCCTCGACCCGGCCGCAAAACAGATTACCGGCTTCGATGTGGCCTTTCGTCTGGCTCCGCGCATCAACGCCGCCGGCCGCATGGATGTGGCGTCGGAAGTGATCGAGCTGTTCTCGACCAAGGACTCGCATCGCGCCACAGAACTGGCTGCCAAGCTGGAGCGGTTGAATCGCGAACGCCGCGAGGCCGAAGCCACTGCCCTGCGCGTAATTGAGCAGCGCCTCGCCACCGATGAAGAGCTAGCAGCAGATCGCCTGCTGCTGATCGACGGCGAAGGCTGGCATCGCGGCGTCATCGGCATTCTGGCCTCGCGCGTCGTCGAGCGCACGGCCAAGCCCGCTATAGTGGTCAGCGTGGAAGACGGCGTGGCCCACGGCTCCGGCCGCTCGGTGGACGGCTTTCATTTATTGAATGCAATCGAAAGCTGCGCCGATCTCTTCACGCGCTTTGGCGGCCATGCCTTCGCCATCGGCTTTGCGTTGCCCGCCGGCGCGCTCCCTGAACTGAAGCGCCGCCTGCGGATCTATGGGGAAGAACATCTGGCCGCGCGCGAGGCGGAGCGGCTTCTGCGCATTCACGCCGAGCTTCCGCTTGACCGCATTACGCCGGTGCTGGCCGGCTGGCTGCGCAAGCTCGAACCGCTCGGCCACGGCAACCCAGAGCCGATGTTTGTTGCGCGGAGGGCTCGCCTGGTCGCCGCGCCGCGCTTCATGAAGGAGCGCCACTTGCGCCTGGAACTGGCGCAGGAATCGTCCACTTCCGCGACTCAATCCGGCTCGAGCGGCGTCACCCGCGCCGTAGGGTGGGACCTCGCCGGCCGCAGCGCCGAACTGGCCCTCAAAACTGGCAGCCTCATCGATCTTGTCTACCGCATCCGCGAAAACGATCATCCCGAATTCGGCGGCCTCGAAGTGGAAATCGCCGGCATGGAGCTGGCGGACGCCTGAGGCAACAAGGCGTACGGCTGGCATCGCTGCCAGCCGTCCGGTGTTGCGGTTCTATTCGATCTTCCGTTCTACCGCTCGTGTCCCTTCGGCGGAGCCCCCTTCGCGGTATTGCCGTTATGCTTCTCGTTATAGATCTGCTTGCTGTTCCGGTTCTCCTGGCGGTTAGCCTGCGCCTTCTCCTGCCCGGTCAGCTTGCCGCCATTCGCCACCCGCTCGTTGTGCACCTTCCGATCCAGCGCCGCCTGGTTGGCGTTGGTGCGCGCCGCCTCGCCTGAGGTCATCTCCCCGCTGCGCAAACCCTGCGCTGTGCGCTGCTGCTGGTTGGCTTCGCGGTTGTTCACCTCGTTCGGAGTCACGGTGTTTCCGTTGTGCTTCTCGTTGTAGATCTGCCGGCTTGCAGCATTCTGCTCCTGGTTGATCTGCTGGCGCTCCTGCCCGGTGAGTTTTCCGCCATTCGCCACGCGATCGTTGTGCACCTGCTGGTCAATCGCGGACTGCGTGCGATCGGCGCGCGCCGCCTCGCCCGAAGTCATTTGCCCGGTCCGCAGACCGTTGGCGATGCGCTGATCCTGGTTTGCCTCTCGATTGTTGGGATTGTAGTGGCTGCCGGCTTCGCGGTCCGCAGCCGAGACAGGCTGCGCCTGCGCATGCTGCAGCGCCGTTTGATGATAAGCATTGACATTCGACGACGCCATCGTTCCCGGCCGCCCGTGGTTCACCGATGCAAGCTGCGAGCGATCCTGCGCCGCGAAGTTTTCATGCTGCAACTGATTCGATGTCGGCTGGAGATGGTTCTCGTGCTCCGCCTGCATCTCCATCGGCGTGGGACGAGCCGAGATCCCCCCGCCGCCGTTATAGCTCACGTGGTTGTTGTTGACGATCGTGTTTTGCTGAATGACGGTTCGGTCCTCGTACACACTGGTCACATGCACGCTGCCAAAATTAGCCACGGCCCTGTTGTACGCAAAGGCTCCGCCGCGCCACTCGCCGCCAAAGAAGCCTATTCCGCCATAACCGAATCCATAGTTAACACCACCGTAAAATCCTACATGCGGTCCCCAGTAGCCAGGGTGCCATGCATAAAAACCGCCGGCGAATCCCCAATAACCCGGAGTCCACAGTACGCCAACTCTCGGCGGCGCCATCCACACGCCCGGAACCCAGTAGTAGCCCGCATCTCCATAGGCCCAATAACCGGGCGTCCAGATATAACCTGGAGCCGGCAGCGGAGGCTGCACATATACCGGCAGCACCGGCGGGGCAAATCCGACAGAGATAAAGACGCCGGCGTGCGCTTGCGTAACCGGCAGAGTCAGCATGGGCGTCACGATTGAAACGGCAAGTAGCAGACTGCGTAGCTTTGAGTGAAATGACATTGTCGTTCTCCATGTACCGGGGGAGGGGGAGGGATAAAGTCTCCCTTGGCTGCCCGGGAAATTTGGGTCTGTTCGATGAAACACAGGTTTTCAGAGCAAGTTGCTCAAAAGAACTCACCCGGCGACAAGTTTGGCTGAAGATGAAAGCTGGATGCAATCGAATTCTCGCCGGCGAGAAGCCGAAGTGGCACGGTTCCGTGGGGCCACACTGGCTCCCTTCCGCAACGGCTCACGACGAAGGCCCACGGCTGACCGCGGGCCTTTGTCTTTTCATAATATGAGCTGCGCGGCTTGCTCAGGGCCGAATGCTGAGTCCAATGCCAATAATGTGACGCGCCTGCAGGTCCACATTCAATGGAGCATAGGGCTGCGCCGGAACGCCGGTTGGCACCAGCGTAGTGCCGATATTTCCTGCCACCTGTCCAATGCCGATGTCGAAAGCAAAGTGCGGATGCTCCTTCTGCGTCACGCGAATCGCATAATCCAGCATGGTGGGCAGATGCGCCCGGCCGCCTATCAAATAGACACTGGTGGGGGCAAGGGGATTGGCTGGTAAGGGTCCCAGGTTCTTCGAGGTCGGCGGCTCCTGCGAAAACCCCGCCGATGGCACAATCGCCGTCTTGAATAAGAACGGCAGCGGAATGCCTAGCCCTCGCGAGCACTGGGCCCCAACGCTGTCTAGTACCTGTAACTAAGCCCGATGCCGACTACGCTCCGCGCCTGCAGGTTCACGGGCGTGGTAACAACCGGAGGCCCAAACGCGGGGTTGGTTGGATTGAAAAATGGGTTCGGAACATAGATGGAACCGATGTTCCCCGCCACCTGGCCGATGCCAATGTCAAACGCGAAGTGCGGCTTGTCCCTCTGCGTCACGCGCACGGCGTAGTCCAGTGTTGTGGGTATGTGAGCGCTCATAAGCGGGTACGACGCCGGATTGCAGGCGCCTAAACCCTCGCACTGATAGAGCGCCGCGTTCAGTAGGGTGTTCAGATTCACCGAAGTCTTGGGCTCCTGCGTGAATCCCATCGAGGGTACCGCTACGATCCCATGGCCGAGGGGCAGCGGAATGCCCAAACCGCCGAAGAACCGCCCGCCAAAGCGAGTACTCTGGCCGCCGATGCCGAAGATGGTGGCATTGGTGGCCTTCCAGCCCAGGTTCAGCAGGAACGGCACTGGAGGTTTCGCCCAGGTCTTGGTGACGGCAATGTACGCGTCGCCGCTGGTGTACGACTTGTCCGTTCCCGTCAGCGTTTTGTTGGCCGCGCCCGAGACAAAGTGGTCGTTGGTGCGGAACACGCCGCCGATCGCAATTCCTGGCATCCAGGGGCCGAATTGCCCGTCCCTGAAAGCGACGACCTTGCCGTGAAAGACGTTCATGCCGGAGTAGTTCCACAGGTTGCTGAGACCGAGCGGTGTGGCCGCGGCGGTGGGCTGGTCTCCAAACTGATGAACACTGCGCGTGTAGCCCACCTCGGCCCGGTTGGCGAACGCTTCAGTGATGCTAAAAGTCTCAATATTGCCGATCACCGTGGCGGCATCGATGAAGTGAAAGCCCACTGCAGGGTGAGAAAGAACGTGCCCCTTCTCGCCATAGACCACATACGCGGTTGGGGTAAGGAAGCCGCCGGTCTGCCCTTCCAGGGTCAGGTTCTGGGCGCAAAGCCGGCCGCAAGGCAGCAAGGCAATCGCAACAAAGGCGAATAGGGACTTCACGAAGACATTCGGTTTCAAATTTTGCTCCTGTGGAGCGCCCGCCGCGGCGAGCCGGCCTCCGGGGTCATTTGGGAAATTATCCTCTTTTAACACAACTCAAGCACCCTCGTCTCCCCCATTCGCCAAAGTGGTAAACTGAGCCCAATGCCGCGCGGTCTGTTCATCACTCTCGAAGGGCTTGACGGTTCGGGCAAGACCACCCAAATCAAGCGTTTGGCGGTTTGGCTGGAGAAGCGCGGCGTGCAGCCCGTCATCACCCGCCAACCCGGCGGAACCCCCATCGGCGACCGCATTCGCGAGATCCTGCTCGACGCGAGTTCCATGGTTCTCGCCCCGATGACCGAGACGGCTCTCATGTTCGGCGACCGCGCCCAAGCCATCTTCGAGGTCATCCAGCCCGCCCTCGATGCCGGAAAGATTGTCCTCTGCGACCGCTTCACTGACTCGACAGAAGCCTACCAGGGCGGAGGCCGCGAACTCGGCACCGCGGTTGTCCTGGAACTGCACCGCCTGATCTGCCGCAACCTGCAACCCGATCTCACCCTGCTGCTGCTACCCTCATTCGATGCCTCCCTGGCCCGCGCCCGCCGCCGCAACACCCGCGACGAGGCCCAAACCGGCAAGAACGAAAACCGCTTCGAGCAGGAGCAGGACGCCTTCCATCGCCGTGTGTGGGAGAAATACCGCGAAATCGCCGCCCGCGAACCCGACCGTGTAGTCCTGATCCCCGGCGACCTGACCATCGACGAAATCCACGAGCAAATTGTCGAAGCCGTGGCCGAACGCCTGCTGCTTACGGGTCGGCCGGCTCAAGGATGACCAACGACCACGGGTGCCGACCTTGACCACGCTTTGGTCTATATGACAATCGGGGTGCCCGGCGGACAATCTTGGGCCGCTGGAGTGATCTGGGGTGGGGTATTTGTATCTACTCTCTCTTTCCGCCCTTTAGAATGAGCCCTTTGGTACACCATCTGTGCCGTGATACGCAGTCAATATAAGTGCATCAAACTATGATATTGCATCAATATGGATAACGGTGCATAATTGCTCTATGAGAACCAGTGTCACCCTTGACGAAGACGTCTACCAACTGGCAACGCTCTATGCAAGAGGGAGGGGAGTCACGCTTGGCGCAGCCCTGAGCGAACTGGCTCGCAAGGGCTGCACAGCGCTGCATTCCGACTCCCCTTCGCCCCGCCTGGTCCGGGCGCCAAACGGGCTGCTGATCTTTGCCTCTCAGGGCAGAGTCATTACCTCCGAGATGGTTAAGGCGGCTCTGGAAGAAGATGACCTTGGCTAAGCCGAAATACTTGCTTGATGTAAATGTGCTGATCGCTCTTACGGAGCCCGATCACATACACCACAAGCCGGTGATGAAATGGTTCGATACACAGGGTCTTGATTGGGGTCTGTGTGCTTTTTCCGAAGCTGGATTCTTGCGGGTCTCGACGAATCCAAAAGTCCGTGCGCATTCGGTTGAGGAATCAACTCTGGTGTTGGCAAACCTCGCCAACCGTCGCGGCTATCGCTATTGGCCCATTACAACAGGCTGGGCGGACCTCGCCGCGCCCTTTGGCGAGAGGGTATTCGGGCACCAACAGATCACCGACGCCTATCTGCTCGGGCTCGCCGTGAAAGAAAACGGCATTCTGGTCACATTGGACAGAGCGATTTCTTATATGGCTGGACCGCAATACAGAAACCATCTCCTCGTCCTCGGATCGTAGCCCGGTCTCAGATGCGGTATTCATTCCTGAGTCCGTCGGCCCCTCCCCAGATGCCATAAACTCATTCCATGGGCTTTCAGGACTTCCTCGGCAACACGGCGACAGTGACGCACCTGCGCGAAGCCGTCCGCGCCGAGCGATTTCCTCATTCGCTCATCCTTGCCGGACCTAAGGGCGCAGGTAAGTACACCCTTGCGCTGATGCTGGCCAAGGCCGTCAACTGCCTTCAGCCCACCGAAACCGACGGACTGCCCGATTTTTGCGGTGTCTGCCGCAACTGCGCCCGCATCGGCGACTCCGCGAATCTCGACGAGCTGGTCGCCGCAGCCGTGGCCGCCCGTGACGACCTCCGCGAGACCGACAAGAAAGAAACCCGCATCCTGATCCAGACTCATCCCGACGTGCTCATCGTTCCCCCCGACCCGCCGCAACTGCTGATCAAGCTGGGGCAGGTGCGCCAGGTTATCCACGTGGCTTACTACCGCCCGCCGGTCGAATCGAAGCGCTCATTTTCCATCTTTACTTCTTCGGCCTTCATGAAAGAGGCAGCCAATAGCCTGCTCAAAGTCCTCGAAGAGCCGCCCGAACACACCTCACTGATCCTGCTGACGGAAAACCCACAAGAGCTTCTGCCCACCATCCGCTCCCGCGCCGTGGTGCACCGCCTGGGCGCCATTCCTTCTACCGATCTCGAGGCCCTGCTGGCCGAACGCCGCCCGGAACTGAAGCCGAAAGACCGCGCCCTCGCCGCCCGCCTGGCAGAAGGCGCCGTGGGCCGCGCGCTCACCATCGATCTGGGTGTCTACCTCGCCAGCCGCCAGGACGCGCTCATCCTGCTGCGCACTGCTCTTCGGGAGCCAGACTACTCCCAGCTCTTCCACGCCACGGAGAGCTACCGCGCCGGCGCCGACGGCCAGCAGAAGACCATCAACCTGCTCCGCGCGCTCGGCAGCCTCATCGAGGATCTTCTGCTGGTCGTGGCCGGCACGCCTGCCCTCATCCGCAACCTCGATCTGGAGGCCGAACTCGATCACCTGGCCCAGGGCCTGTCCGTGGACTGGATCGATGGAGCCGCCCGCGCCCTCGTCCAGGTGGAACAGGGCATGAGGCGCAACCTGCTCCGCTCGCTCTCCCTGGACTCCATGGCGGTGAGCCTCGAACGTGTCTGACCGTTTCTGACCGGGCCTGACCAGGCCGCCATTCAGCAGAAAGGGCGACCTGCACGAGTTCTGTGGCATCTGTTGGAATAAATGCGCTTCCATCGATTGCGCGCGCGCTGAGACTCGACAGGAAAGCCTTGTCAGTGCATTCTTGTAACTAAGTAACCTGTGGAGTGAGGCGAAGTTTTCTCCGCTTGAGCGAGTTCCCTCCGCTCTCATCAGGTGAGCTGTCAAGGATTCCCGCGGGCGCACTCAAGGCCTTCAAAGCCAAAGATCGGTACAACGTTTGTATTTTCCGAGGAAGGATACTTCTCTATGGGTCTTTCACCGATTCTGCCCACAACTCGCTCCGAGAGCGTCAGGGGCGGTCGGCCGCAGGTCCGCAACCGGCGCAATTCGACGGCACCGGCTCGCTTCCGCTTTCCGGCCCAAATCACCGACGTGGATGCCCCGCTGCGCCACGCCGAGCTCTTCTACCTGCAAAAGCAGATTCAGTTGCAGACCCCCATGGTGATCGTCCTCGAAGACGGCGAGCAGGTGGATGGCTGCATTGAATGGTACGACCGCAACACGCTCAAGGTTCGCGGCAAAACCAAGACCCTGATCTATAAATCCGCAATAAAATACATGTACAAGCTCGGCGACGTTGGGCAGTAGCCAAGAGCAGTGGTTAGCGATTAGTGGTTAGAATACAAAGGCCACCGCCCCCAACCTTGCAATTTTCTCCAATCGCAAAGGTGGGAAAGCACAAGTCTTGCCAGTACTACAGATGTGCTTGCTTCAGGCCCCCCGGTCCGGGCCTAAAGGCCCTGTCGTTTTGGCCATTTTTCAGGAGGTTAAAACCCTCTGCTCCCTCCACAACCACGATCTACAACTGTGGTACTAAGGCGGTTGGATTTAGACCCCTCTTGAGGTTCGTGACACAAAAGTTGCAAACTGTCTCGATCAAAATTTATTGCTTTCAGGCTGGAATCTCGAAAACCAGAAGCCGATAGAGTGCAGGTAACAAACAACCACCTGCTCCAAATAGCGATTCCGGACCTTCAGATGAACCCCGGGTCGGTGCAGGCGGAAATCGATATAAGGAGCATCACATGCTGACCATTCTCAATAGCATCTCGTCGTTGAATGCAGAGAACGCCCTGTCTTCGACTCAGGCGAATCTGCAGAATTCCCTCACACAACTGTCGACCGGCCTCAGGATCAATTCCGGAGCGGATGACGCCGCCGGGCTGTCGATTGCCAATGGCCTGCAAGCCAACATTGCAGCCCTCACCCAGTCCTCATCGAACGCATCAGACGGCATCGGCGTCCTTCAGACCGCCGATGGCGCAATGTCCCAAGTCACCACGTTGCTCAACCGCGCGGTAACGCTGGCCACCGAAGCCTCGAATGGCGGCCTCTCAGCCGATCAATCGACCGCCCTGGATACGGAATATCAATCGATCCTGACCGAAATCACCAACATCAGCGGCACGACCAACTTCAACGGAACGGCCGTCTTCGGTTCGACGCCAGCCGTGTACGAAACCGACGGCAGTTCCGGCGGCAGCACCACCCTTGCCGATACGAAGATCTCCGATATCGATGCAAAGACCCTGGGATTGACAGGCGATCTGACTTCCAGTGCGGATGCAATCAAAGAATTGACTAACATCACCGCAGCGATCGCCACGGTCGCCGCCGATCGCGGCGCAGTTGGCGCGTCAGTGAACCAGCTGACCGCGAGCCAGAACGTAGAGAATACCGAAGTCACCAACCTGCAGAGCGCCGTCAACAACATTCAGAATGCCGACGTGGGCAAGACGGTCGCGAACATGACGCAGTACAACGTGCTGGAACAGACGGGCATGGCGGCCTTGTCGCAGTCCAACCAATCACAGCAGTCTGTCCTGAAGCTGCTGCAGTAGTTTCGCCAACGCATACCTCCGACCTGGCGGCGCCAATGCTGGCGCCGCCACTTTTTTCGCTGTGCGCCTGAACTTCGCGGTTCAAAGTGCCGATAGTGTATTGCGGCTTGAAACCTGAATGCAGGGACAGAGGTTAGCCGCATATCGAGTGAAAAGGAATCGGCACAGTCATGAGTTCAGTCTCGGCACTTGATTCACTGCTTTCGTCATCATCCTCGTCGTCTTCTGCCATCGACCTGAGTTCGATTCTGCAGGCGGCCACGGGAGCATCGTCGTCAGGCATCGATGTGACCGCGGCGGTGAACTCAGCGATCACGGCGGCCAGGGCGCCGGAGACCAATTGGGAGAATCAGGAAACGACCGATCAGAACCAGATCACTGCCCTGGACACGCTCCAAACCGATGCCACGAATCTTGACAACGACGCGCAGGCCTTGAACAGTCTTACCGGTCCCCTCTCGGCCAGAACCGTGTCCTCGTCGAATTCGAGCGTGGTCTCCGGTTCTGCCGCGTCTGGCAGCACTCCCGGAACTCATGTTGTGATCGTCAACAGTCTAGCCACCACAGCTTCCTGGACTTCAGGCGTATTCGCCGACAGCTCGACTGCATTGCCCGCCGGCAGCTTCACCATCACCACCGGAAGCGGCTCCACGGCAACCATTACCACCGATGGCACGGAATCCCTCTCCGATGTGGTGAGCCAGATCAACAGCGATAACCTTGGCGTCACCGCAAGTGTTGTCACCGACGCCACAGGCTCGCGGCTGGCGGTCGTCTCCAATAGCTCCGGGAGCGCGGCAAACTTCACAATCAGCACTTCGAATACCGGTTTTGGCTTTACGCAGGCCGCAACCGGCGCCAATGCCTCCCTCACCGTAGATGGCATTGGAATTTCCAGTGCGTCGAACACAGTTACCGGCGTGGTTTCAGGCCTGACGCTTGACCTGGCAAGCGCTGACCCCGGGGTCGCCGTGACTCTCGGTGTCGCGCCGGATACATCGCAGGCCACAACCGCGATCAACCAGTTTGTAACCGACTACAACCAGCTCGTCAACGACCTGACTACTCAGTTCACGTTCAGCGGCACGAGTGAAGGCCCGCTGGCGAGCGACTCGATAGTGCGCAATCTGCAAAGCGACGTGCTCGGGGCGCTGGGTTACACCTATTCGCCAACATCGGGAAGCACGACCGTGCCGAACCTGACTTCGCTCGGGATCAGCGTGGGAGATGACGGAACACTGACCGTGGATTCCGGCACCTTGCAGAGTACGCTGCAGAGCAACTTCAGCGACGTGCAGAACTTCTTTCAGGGCACGGCGTTGAATGGGTTTGCCAACTCTCTCGATCAGGAACTCACCAGCTTTATCAGCCCGAGCGACGGGGCGTTCACGCTCGACCTGCAGAGCATCAATAGCGAAATAACCGATCTCCAAAACAACGTTACCAATTTCGAAACCAACTACATCACGCCGCTGCAGACCCAATTGCAGAGCGATTATAGCCAGGCTGAGATCCTGCTGCAGGAATTACCGTCGGAGATGCAGCAGATCAACGAAGAGCTAGGGTTGAATAACAGTAGCCAAGGTTGAGACAGGAAATGAACCGAACAGATCTGGCATATCGTAGAACCGCGGCGGAAGCGGCCAGCGGCTTGGGCTTGCTGATAGCCCTGTTCGACACGCTTGCAGGCGATCTGCGGCGTGCCGCCGAGGCACAGCGCGCAAACGACATAGAGCGGCGAAGCCGCGAAGCTCGTCACGCGCTACTGGTTATCGGATACCTGGAAGACTGGGTCGCGCGCGGAACAGACGGCGAGCTTGCGCGAGAGCTGATTGCCTTCTATTCATCGATGCGCCGCAAGCTGATTGAAGCTGCGGCCAGGAAGTCCGCGAAACTCCTTGAGCAACAGATGGATCGCGTGTTGGAGTTGCGGGAACATTGGCAACAGATCGAACTGCGCAATGAACCTTCGGGGCCCGAAATTTTGCGCCCGGTAATTCCGATCCCACCGGGCTATCCCGCACCGCAGATAGAGCGGCAACGCGGAAGTTGGTCGGCGTAGGGACCTTCCGGAATGGTACGGACGAACTGCGGGGCATCGCCCACCCTATCGATGAACTCGAGAACTCAATAACTATTCTGAACCGGATTCATTGCCGGGAAACCCCGTCCTCAACTTGAGGACGCGGTATCTCAACTCTGCGGGGGAACCAGGTAGTCGAGCAGTGTGGTGGGCAAGACTTTTGCCGCCGCAGCCAGAGCGGCGCTGTTGGCGGTCTGCGCCTGCGCCAGGTCTGTGGCTGCCGTCGCCGTATCGATTCCGACCAGAGAAGTTGCCTGCGACGTAAGACTGACCGTCTCCTGTTGGAGATAGTTCTCCTGGGAGTTCAGTTGGGTTTCAGCATTGGCATAGATCACGCGCTGCTGGCTCACGTAGCTCAGCGCGGAGTTTACCGCGTTGGTGGCCGTCTCGATATCGGCGCTGTTGCCGCCTTGAAGCGCTGTGACCAGCGAACTCAGCGAACCCAACACATCGTTGCTGGAGTTTGAGAAGATCTGGCTGCCTGGAATGTTGGACTGAACGGTAAGATCGTCGCCTACGGTTACGGAGTTCACTCCGTTGTTGCCGTTGTAGGTGTACCCGGAGGCGGAGGTCGAATCCGCCGTATAGGGAACCTCCGTACTCGCCGTGCCGCCGAACAGATACGATCCTTGAAGCGACGTGTTCGCTTCCGAGACGACGCTGGTCAAGATTCCCTGCACTTGAGTAGCGACCTCCTGTTGGTCGCTGGCATTTGTCGTGCCATTGGCTCCCTCCGTGCCGAGGGTGACCGCAGTCGTAAGCGACGACACTACGGAGCTGAGTGCTGAGTCGGCACTTTGAACTGTGGAGAGAACACTGCTGACGTTCTGCGTGTACTGGTCTACATCCTTGGTTTCGATGGTGTTCTGCACCATGCTGGCCGATGCCGCCGGGTTGTCAGAAGGCACATTGACGCTTTTGCCGGTCGATACTTCCTGCAAGGCTGTGTTGAGCGCCGTTTGGGTCTGCTGCAGGTCGGCAAGGACATCCGGAACCAGGTTTTGATTCACGCGCATAGCCGTCTATACCTCTACGAAATCATGTTGATGGTGTCAGTGTTTAATTGCTGGATGGTGCTCACAATCCGGGCAGCGGCCTCATAGGCGGTCTGAAAACGGATCAGGTTCGTAGTCTCCTCGTCGATGCTCACTCCGGAGACGGAACTTTGCTGATTGGTCAACTGCAACAGGTTTTGACCGATCGCCGTTGACTGCGTGCTGGCATCGGAGGCCGCGGTACCCACCTGGTCGACGAGGTTGGCGTAGGCCTGCGACACTGTCTGGCCGGATGGAAGAGCGCTGGTGAGGGATGCGGAGAGATTTGCAACGTTTCCGTTGCTGCCGGCGGACCCGTCGGAACTAATGGCGATCAGCGACGGATCGGAGATAGCGACGCTCATGCCCGCCGCGGCGCCTGTAGCCGGAACGCTGAAGAAATTCTGGCCGGCGTTGCCGTTCGAATCGAATCCTTCAGCCTGGGCAGCATTGAAACTGGCCGCGAACTGGCTCGCCAGGGTGTTGAGTTGCGCAAGATAACCCGGGATCACCTGATCCCGAATCTGGATTGCGCCGCCAAGCTGGCCCCCTTGAATGGAAGACGTAATGTCGTTTCCGTTCGAGTCGAGCACATGCTGCATGCCATCGCTGCCTGTGGTTGTCTGCAGGGAATAACTGCTGTCTCCCATCACCAGCGGGGTACCGTTTCCAGTAGTGATTGTCTCTCCATCGCTGCCCTGCATGACGGAAATTCCGGTAAGCTGCGAGAGCTGTTGAACCAACTCGTCGCGTTGATCCTGGACCGTGCCTCCACTCTGTCCATCCGCGGTGAGCTGGGATATCTGCCCATTGAGCTGCGCAATCTGCGTGGTCAGCGAGTTGATTTGCGACACGGTCTGCGTGACTTGAGTGTCGGCGCTGGATTGCGCGCTGGTGAGGCCGCTTGCAGTGTTATTGAAGGCATTTGCCAGGTTCTGGCCGCTGGAGAGGACTTCCTGCTGGACAGCCGAGCTGGATGGACTAGCGGAAAGCTGGGTAAGATCGCTCGAAAATGCCGATAGCGCGCTGGCAATGTCTGTGCCCGTCGATGAAAAGTATGTCTGGATCTGCTGCAGGCTGGAAGACTGCGTATCGACGCTGCTCTGCAACGAGGTCTGGCTCTGAATCTGCAGATTCAGGAGTTCGTCGCGGACGCTTTGGAGCCCGGTGAGGCTAACGCCGCCGCCGATGATCTCGTTACCGGACTGGCTTTGTTCGCTCTCGGCGAATTGCGGGATCTCCCGTGTATAGCCCGGAGTATTTGAGTTGGCGATGTTGTTGCTGGTAGCGGTGAGTGCGCCCTGAGCTGCCTCAAGCGCCTGCGTGCCGATCAAAAGCGATGTGTTCAATCCACCCATACTGGCTAAATCTGGCATGACCAGGTGTGCTTGCTCAACCTGGGGCCAGAATCCTCCTGCATTTGTCCTTGAAATGAACTAAAAAGCGAGACCATCAGGGCGACCGAATGGCTGGAGTGCTTGATGAGCGCCGAATAGCGGCGGTTTAATTCCTGGAGAGAGCTGGAAGCGGAGAAAATCTGAGCTTTCAATTCGCTGTCTGTGAGAGGTGAGGAAGCGAGCGGGCGATCTTGCGGCGACCGGCCAAGGTCCTGCGCCAGTTCTTCAAGCCGGGAGCTGAAGGCCTGCTGATTGGCGACACTATCCTCAAGCGCCGTCAACGAGTTTTGAACAATAGCCCGCATGGCCCGGTCCAGTTCGAAGGCCATCAGACCCAAGAGCTGAAGGTATTCTTCAAGCTTACGGTTCCGCTCCTGAACGACAGTCTCGATCATTCCTGTTGCTTTCCGTTCCCTGATTTCGGACCTGCGAGCCTGCCGATGCAATCCCCTCAGGCATGCTCGTCGATCATCGACGATGCGATTGCAGTTGGGTCGATCTTGTACTGCCCGCTGCCGACGGCTTGCTTCAGCTGACTAACCAAATCCTGGCGGATCTCCGGCGAACTCATCGCCTTGCTCACGAGTGAGCCGACGGAGCTTGAATCCGACGTAAAGGTTGTGCGATCCACGCTGCCCTCCAAATCGGACGCGCCGAGCTGCTGATCGCTCACTTTTCTTGTATCCTGCTCGCTCGACACCTGTCCCGATGTCACCTGCGATAGATCGATCCTCATATCGACTCCTCTTATTGACCTGCGTCCCTATCGGCACCTGTGTCGCAAAAGTTTAATCAAAATCTCAGTTTTTCCGATGAATCTTTACCGTTTCTTCAGAGCCGGCGGGCGGTGGAGCGCCAGGATCTGCCTTTTCGGCCTCCTTGTGCATGGCTTTGGCAATCATGCTAGCAATTCCAATGCCACCCGACGAGGCCAGTGCGGTCGAAAGCGACTGCACCCCAAGGCTCATCATCTGTTCCCGCCCCGAGGCATCTTCATCGTCTTCGGCTCCCGGCACGGTGGCCATCGACTGCTCGGCCTGCTGAAGCCAACTGCCTAAAAGCATGGATTCGAACTCCTTGGCGCCTTTTTCGATCCGGGCATCGGCCTGGTTGCCCTCTCCCGGCTGAATCTGACGCAAGATGTGGTCCTGGCGCGACTGCATCAGACTCGATTGCGCCGAGGCCGTAAGGGAACCGGCAAAGAGTGGGCTGGCCATTTACTGGACCTCCAATTCGGCCTGCAATCCGCCTTCGGCCTTGATTGTCTGCAGGATTGCGATTACGTCGCGGGATGTTGTTCCGATGGCATGTAGCCCGTTCACCAGCTCTTCCACGTTTGCGCCTTCATCGAGCCGCATGGTCTGCGCCGGGAGGTCGGTGACGTTGACACTCGTCTCGGGAACCAGCGTTGCGGTGGGATTCACGAAGGTGAGCCTATCGCCCTCAGGGCCTCTTTCCGATGGTCCCTGCTCCGAGCGGCCCTGTGTCTGTTGATGCGCTCCATTGCCACTCGCGTTGCGTCCGCCCGTGCCAGATCCCTGGGCGGCTCCAGCCCAGTCTGGTCCCATCGCACCCGGAATCGGCTCTACCGCGTAAGAGGTAACGACCTGAATTGAGAGGCTGCCATGAATTACGGAAACCGGCGACAGCTTTACGTCTCCGCCCAGAACGATGGTGCCGGTTCGCTCGTTCACTACAACCTTTGCCGGCGTGGAAACGCTGAGCGAGAGATTTTGCACGCGCGAGATCAGCAACGGCACCGACGGTGCCCCTGCATCGGCTACGTCCACATCGACACGCGAGCTATCGAGGGCCGAAGCAACCGTCTTGCTGAAGTTTTCGTTGACCGCATCAGCAATCCGCTTCGCGGTGGTGAAGTCCGGATTGCGGAGCAGAAGCGATACCGTCTTGAAGCCGTGGAGATCGACTGAGGTGTCGCGCTCAACAATGCCGCCATTGGGCACGGCGCCGACCGTTGTGGAATTGACTTCCTTGCCATTGAGGCCATTGCCGGCAGTGTATCCGCCCATAATCAGCGGACCTTGCGCTTCGGCGTAGATTTGACCGTCTGGCCCGTGCAGGGCGCTCATCAGCAACACGCCACCCACCAGGCTCTTGGCGTCGCCCACCGATGAAACCGTAACATCGAGCCGGGCGCCGGGCCTGGCAAAAGGCGGCAACGACGCTGTTACGAAGACTGCTGCTACGTTCTTGACTTCGACAGAGGCAGGGGAAATCAGCACCCCCATCTTCTGCATCGCATTGGCCAGCGTCTGCACGGTAAAGTAGGTCTGCTGGCTGTCTCCTGTTCGATTGAGCCCAACGACGAGACCATAACCGACCAGCATGTTGTCTCTCACGCCTTCAACGCTGGTGATATCACGGATAAGGACGCGGCGATCGGGGTTTGCCGCAGCAGCATTCGGCGCAAGCGCCGAAAATATAGCGCCCAGAAGCAGCGCATACATCGGCAGCGCGGCAGGTCGAATCTTCGAGTTTGCGAATGAGAAGATCATCGGTCTCAGAATCCCAGCAGCCAGAGCAATGCGCGCGTTATCCGGTTCGGCGGACGCGTGCTGTCGGCGATAATTCCTTTGCCCTTCATATCGATCTCGAGGTTGCTCAGAGCGGCAGAAGGCACGGTGTTATTCGGTCCAATATCTTTGGGCCTCACAACCCCGCGAATCGTCACGTCCTCATGCTGGTTGTTCATGAAGATTTTGCGTTGTGCTTCCACGACAAGATTTCCGCTGGGCAACACAGAAACTACCTGCGCGGTCATGCTGGTCTGAAATGTCGTGCTGGAATCCGTTGCCCCCGCACCTTTCAGTGTGGTTGAGGAGTTGGCGTTGAACAGCGGATTCAATCCCTTGGTGTTCACATCCCCGGCCAGACCCGTAATCGCGGACGCAGTCTGGAACGCTCGCTGGCTGTTGACATTGCCACTTTGGGCCGCGGTTGTCTGCACGGAAACAAGAATGACGACCGTATCGTTGAGTTTGCGCGCTTTGTAATCGGAGGAAAGATCGCTCACATCGCCGGAATCCCAGAGACTTCCGACCGTGCGTTCCGATTTCACAGGTTCCTGCTCCTGGAGCCGCGCAATATAATCCGACCGCAACCCGGCTGGACTTTGTTTTTTTCCGGTTCGCGCGTTTGCTCCTGGAACCGTCAACATGCCGGCTGCAACCACAAGCGCAACGAACGTAAATCGTGAAAAAGCTCGTCTTCGGATCATGGGGGTCACAACCTGCCTTTCAATAAGCCATCGTCGACGACCTGCGCCGTGTAATTCCGCCGATGATCCTGGTCGGTGGCTCGAATTGTTTGGCCGGCCGCACCGCTTTCGAGGCAGATAACTGGAATCCGGATGTGGACGTGTTCGTTATCGAGCAGGAGGATGGCCCGTGACCCGCTTCGAATTACGATCGGCCTCGGCCGCGATCCCGCACTCTGAAGCGGAGATAGCCGCGAGGAGATAGCTAATAGCTGAGCCGTATCTTTCCTGTCGATGCGAATGCTGACAATGAACGGTAGGCAATCTTCACGGTTCTCGCACTCCAGGCGCATTATGAACCGATCTGTGCCCAACGGCTCCAGGGAACGCACCTGCAACAGTGGAGCGGGCGTGGCGGCGACAACATCCGTGGGAAGCGTTACCTGGTCCGGTGTAATCTGCACTCCCATCTTGATGACGGCCGCGGCGATCTGTTGGGCAGTGATCGAGTAATGCGCGGGCGCGGCCAGAGCCGGCCACGCCATCGCAGCGAAGATCGTACTTGTCAACATCAAAATCAACTTGTTTTGCGTCATCGGATCTTCACTCTACTGCGCCAATTGGTTTAACTGCTGCAGCATCTCATCTGCCGCCTTGATCACGCGCGAATTCGATTCGTACGAACGCTGCGCCAGGATCATGTTCACAAACTCGTCCACGACGTTGACGTTGGACTGTTCCAACATCCCCTGCTGAATCGTGCCAAGGCCGTCGGAGCTGCCGGCAGCCCCAACAACCGGCTCGCCCGAGGCAGTGGTGGGAAGATAGATGTTATTGCCAATGCTGTTCAGTCCGCCGGGGTTCTGGAACATCGCAAGCTGAATCACGCCCACTTGCTGTGCCTGCGTTTGACCGGGTAGTGTCGCGCTGACCGTCCCGTCGCTGCCAACTGTAATATTTGTTGCCGAGGCCGGAATGTTAATCGACGGCTGCAACGCGTCGCCATTCGCGGTGACCAGGTTGCCCTGCGCATCCGGCTGAAACGATCCAGAGCGTGTGTAGCCGGTCTGGCCATTCGGGAGCAGGATCTGAAAGAAGCCGCTGCCTTGAATCGCAAAGTCCAGCGGATTGCCGGTGCTGCTCAAATCGCCCTGCGTCTGAACGATCTCGGTATTTCCGGGCCTGGTGCCGAGTCCGATCTGCAAACCGGATGCAACCGTCGTCTGCTGCGTAGCCGCGGCGCCCGGCATAATATCGTTCTGATAAAGAAGATCGGAGAACTGGACGCGTCGCGATTGAAAACCGGCGGTGCTGGAGTTGGCCAGATTATTCGCAATGTTATCCAGATTGATCTGTTGAGCGGTCATCCCGCTGGCCGCGGTATACAGTGCGTGAAACATCGAGTCTCCTTTTAGCCAACCTTGGGCAGGTCCTGCGTTGCTGTTTTATCGATCTCTGAATTGAACATTGAAAGCGCGCGCTGCATCATCTCGGCAGAACGCTGCGCGGTAACCAACTCCACCATGCTTACCATGGGATTCACATTCGAGCTCTCCAGCATTCCCTGCCTGACGTTGGAATTGGTGGCTGGAGCTGCGGTTTTTGCCGGCGCGGAATAGTAGGTGCCGCCGACGCTGGTCAGTTGCGTGCCCGCGGGAAATTCAACCATGCGCAACTTGCCTGAAAGCGCTCCATTTGTCGAGATTGTTCCATCGGCGCTGATCGAGACTTCTCCAGGCAACATGGAAATAACGCCCTTGTCACCCATGACGGCGTCGCCGGAAGCAGTGATCAACTGTCCCTTGCTCGACACCTGGAAAGCTCCGTTGCGCGTGTACATCGGACCGTTTGCGGTTTGCACCACAAAGTAGCCCGAGCCTTCAATGGCAAGATCGAGCGGGTTGCCGGACTTCTGCAGAGCTCCCTGGCCCTGGTCGATTGTTGTGCCGCTCAGGACACCATAGTTATTGATTGCCTGATTCAAGGCGGTGTCACCCAAGCCACCTTTGTCCGCAAGAACCGAGCTGAACACATTGTGCTCGGCCCTGTAACCCGCGGTGCTTGTGTTGGCGAGGTTATTGGCAATCGTATCCAACGCCTGCATGCGCGACACAAGAGCAGTACATGCGGCATAGTATCCACTGTCCATGGGCACCCCTTGCTGCAAAGACATGCACGGCGCATGCCATTCCGCAAGGCAAATTTTGCCCATAAAAGGCTCCGATTGGCCCGGAAAAGTGCAATTTGATGAGGGTTTGATGAGAGCTGAGGTCCAAAAACGCGCTGTGTTTTTTCGAGGAGGTATTTTCCTCATCCGAAACACACACGACCGTGAGGAACCGCGTGCAACGGCAGGCAATCGTCAGGACGAAACTGACGCCAGCCGGCCACGAGCGGATACCCGAGAACTCCGCCTTTCGTTCGACGAACATTCCCTTGAATACAAATTCAACTCTTCATGGGCCCCGTGCACGATTCCAATCCAGCGGCCCGAGCTCGGGAGATCCCGGAGTTCACGGAAATACTCGACCACGCACAGGGGAAGGGACCATGCCTGGGCAAGTCTGAGTCCCACAAGGTCAGGATCCTTCAATACCGGGTACATTGGCTCCCACCCGAGAATTGCGGGCAACGAGCCAAGAGAGTGAAGCAGGCCATTCAGATAGGCCTCATCCGGCCCGACGTTCCTGGCCATCGTTTCCGCAATACGTTTGCAGTTTCCCGCGATCTCTCCGGCGTGCGACCAGGCTTTTCGGATGGAGAGCTTGTCCATGGCGCGGTTCAAGGTCCGCCGCGATGCGGCGTCAATACACGCTTGCACGCCGAGCGCTGAAATACAATCCTCGATGCGGTTCGGACGTCCCTCGGCGACAGGGTATTCGTGTCCCGCCAACCGCAAGATCTGTATTGTTGCGCCCAGATCGCCAAGTACAATCTGGGTTATTTCATGAAGATCGATTGAGCGCCCGTGAGCGCTGAGTTCCATGAGCAGCAGTGTCTCCGGCATTACGGGCACGTCCGGAAGATCTCGCGCAAGGTCGATTTGCGGTTGTTGGCTGGTATTACGCCATGCCCCGATTTCAAAAACTTTCTTGTTCAGCACCGTGTCACCGCCCAGAGAATCTATCGGCAACTGTTGCTGATTTGTCTATCTCTAAACCGCGATCGCTTCCTTGAAAATGCCGGATTGTTCGCCGATCTCCGCAGCGGTTCTGCATTGTAGACAAAAAACAATATCCGCAACTCCACGTTTCCCCGTAACCCTCGCCAAGACCAGGTTTCTATAAGATGCGAAAGTGGCCTCTCTGGCCGCAACCTGGACAGCGATGCGGCCGACCGTACGCGCCATGGCTTCTGGCGAGCCAGGATCGCCGATAACAATTTCCTCGTAGTGAGGCGGGGTCGCCACTCTTTCCATCTGTTCTTCGAAATCGGTTGGAGTCACGATGCACGGTTCTACTCTGCAACGCGTTGTCTCCTCGATAACCTCAAGACACCTGTGCTCGACTCGCGAGGAAAAACCGAGGACAATTCGCCTGGCTGTCGAGGAGTAATGCAATGGGACGGCCCTGCAGGCATTCAGGATCGTCTTTGGAATGTCCGCCTCCACTATTTGGCCGACGGACCCCGGAGCCAGCATCGGGTAGCCCCATTGAGCCGACCTTGCCGCCGCAAGCTGCCTCTCGGTAACCATGCCCAGGCTGACAAGCGTCTCGTCGATGTCCTCATCGAAAGACTGGCTTTGGGCGGTTGCGACGCGAAGTTGTTCGGAAGTCAGATAGTTTTTCGACAGCAGGATAAGGCCGAGCGACAAGCGAGGATGGCGCGTGATCTCAACCACTCGCCGGCTGCAAAGGGATTCAAGCTGTGTGCGAGCCGCCTCGGCAAAACAATCCACGCTGCAATACCAGTCAGTACCAACACGAACACCTGGCCGGCTTCCCGGCAAGCTACGCATCAGCTGAGTGGCGCGGCATGTGCGGAGAGCGCACGCCGCCCGACGGTTCTTCAGAGGACCATCAAGTTCCGGCATGAAGGATTTGAGCAAGTTCATTGTGATTGGCCTCGGCAGATCAGTTAGTAAGGTAAGATGCAACAGGTTGCGGAATCTCAGTGACGCGCAGCCCATAGTTGCCGTCGACCACCACGGCCTCGCCGCGGGCAATCAGCTTGCCATCCAGATAAAGTTCAACGGGTTCGTCGGCCATGCGATCCAGTTCAATGACCGAACCGCTCCCGAGATCGAGCACCTCACGGAGGGGTAACTGCCGCTGCCCGAACCTGAGTGACACGTTCAGTTCCACATCCATTACCAGCTTGAGGTTGTGGGAAGGCACGGCGGATTTATCTGACTCACCCTCGCTGGAGCTCTGCCCCGACATCGACAGCATATCGAGCATTTGTCCGCCAAAATAGAGCAGCACCTGCATGTCGGAATTCTCGTTGAGGACCGCAAGCGGCACAACAAACATGCCGCCAAATGCCAGTCCTGCAACCCGCTCAACCCTGAAGCGAAGCTGCCCAAATTCGCCGGAGGGCGAAGCGGCCAGTTTATCGGTGGCCGATGCAAGAACCTTTACGAGAATCTCAGCGTGCTCATCCGTGAACTTCGCGACCGGCTGCTTGAGAATCCTGGACACCAGCTCCACAACCTGGGGTTCGTAGAACTCAACATAGTATTCACCGGAGAGCGCGCCATCCACGGATACACGGAAATTGATGGGCGTTCCCTTTGGAGTGGGAGTATTTGGTTGACTCAAGACTTCAAGCGGCCACAGAACGCCGGTCGCGCTAGCCAACACCTCACCGAGCGACTCAGCAAACGCCGACGCAAAAGCTGTTGCAACTTTTCTCTTTCCCTGATTGTCCATGTTTCTTATCTCCTCTCTCTATCTGCAGGCCGCACAGTGCGACCAAGCTGGGCAGCACGCTGGGACCCAATCCGAACAGGCGCAGCCTCAAACAGCCCATGCCCTCCCGCGGTCAGCATGGCCGGAATACGTATAGGCGCATGCAGCTTGAGCACAGAGCCAGGCTGAAGCGCAATCAGGTCCCGCACGGGCACCCTCAATTCCTTGAGTTCCGCGGTAACCTCCACATCGCAGTCGAGAATCCGTTCACGCAGAGGCGGCATCGGGAAGCTCCACACGCGAGACCTTCGCTGCGGTTGATCGAGCCTGATCTGTTTCAACACTGCATTCAAGAACTCTGCTGAAAAGATCAATCTGAATGAGCCTGCCACGCCTGCAAGCTGAACTCCAAACCGAAACACTGTTGCAATTTCATTGATCGCAAAGGCTTGATGCATCTCAGAAGCTTTGATGCGATGGCCAGCGACGAAAGCAAGATCGGGCATTTGCCATGCGGCTACCGCCTGGCGTCCGATGAGAAGAACGATGTCCTGCATAATCTCATCTTCAATTTCAGACAGCTCGCGGCCCGGATCTTCTGCCGCTCCGGACCCACCCAGCAGAAGCTCGATGATGGGAAATACCAGTTCGTTGTCAAACTCCATGAACATCGAGTTGGCAGAAAACGGAACGACGTAGCAATGAGCTGGAAGGCCGGCAATGTGGTCCTTGATCGAAAGCTGGTCGAGCGCCTCGAGCTTTACTTCAAAGCTGGCGCCAAGATATGCGTCAAGAGCGCTTGAAACATGCTGGCCAAACTCTTCGTGGATGACAGTTAGCGCGCGAGCATCCTCATTCGACAGGCGCCCCGCGGAACGAAAATTGCAACTATACACAGTGCGCGGCTTGCGGGCCTTTTGCCGATCAGGCTGCGAAACGGGAACAACAACTTCTTCCACGCTGTTTTCTCTAGGCGGATTCACGATACTCTCCTCTCACCGGCTCAACTGACCGCTGCCTTCTCTGAATGTGTTCGAGCAAGGCCTTCAGCTTGACCATCGTCTCCTCTCTGATTTGGGAGACACGAGAAAGCGATATTCCCACAACTTTTGCAATTTCTTTCATTGTGAGTTCCTCGCGATAGTAAAGCGACAGGATAAGCTGTTCTCTTTCACTCAGTCTAGAAATCGCTTCCGCGAGGTGGGCCTTAACTTCCCCTTCGAGGCACAACTCGAATGGATTTGGGTCATCCAGATCGGGAGCGGATTCAATAACGTCGTACACCTCCGAGCGATCGCTGGAAACGGTCAACTGCTGTCCGGCAATTTGCAAAGAATCGAGCTGGGCGCGGATTCTTTGAAACTGCTCCGGCTCCAGTCCCATTTCGCACGCAACCTCGGACTCGACAGGATGGCGTCCCAGACGCGCTTCAAGGCGCGCCGTCGCTTCGGCGATCTCCCGCGCCCTTCTTCGCATATATCGCGAACCCCAGTCGGTTTCGCGCAGACTGTCGAAGATCGCGCCCCGAATCCTGAACTTAGCGAAGGTCTTGAATTGGACATTCTTCGATCCATCGAAGCTGCGTGTTGCTTCAAGAAGCCCAATCACGCCCGCGCTGACGAGATCGTCCATTTCAACGTGCTGTGGAAGCCGCTCGCGGATGCGCGCCGCGATATAGTAGACCTGCGGCAGTTCCTGCATGACGAGATCGTCTTCGCTCGTCATATTCACCACACTCGTCTTGTAGGCCAATTCTGCCGGCGTCATCTGGTCACCTCCTCGAACGTGAGGGCATCAAGTTTCTTCATCGCACCGACCCCAACGACATAACTTGCGTCATGGGAGGAATCTCCGATGGCGATATGACAACAATTTTGGGAATGAACGGCTCGAGAACCCGCCTCAGATAGAAGCGGCCGGGCGACGAGCAGAGAAGCACCGGCGGAGCAACGGCAATCTGCTCGCCGAGCATTGCGCGCAACCCTTCCAGCACTCTTCGCGCCACGGAGAGCTGGATTGCTCCACCGGTTCCCATCTGTTGAGTTTGGGTGGCCGACCGGGCACATTCCTCCTCAATCGAGCTTTCGAGCGTGACGACCTTCAGACGTCCACTCTCATCAAGAAGCGGGCGAATCAAGGCGCGCCCCAGGGTATGTCTTGCGGCTTCAACCAGGATGACTGGATTCTTGTTCGTCGCGGCCGTTTCGACCAGAGTTTCGAGGATCGTACCCAGATCGCGAATCGAGACCTGTTCCCTGAGCAACTGCTGAAGCACCTTCTGCACCTCTCCCAGCGTCATTAGTTTCGGAATCAACTCATCCACAAGTTTGGGATGAGAATCGCTTAGCCTGTCCACGAGCCGCTTTGTTTCTTGACGCGTCAGCAGATCGTGAGCATTGCGCTTGATCAGTTCCGAAAGATGCGCAGCCAGAATCGAAGTGTGATCGACGACGGCACATCCCGCAGCGATAGCCTGAGCCTGCAAATCGGGAGTAATCCATTTTGCGGGCGAGTCGAATGCAGGCTCGCGTGTATCCTGACCGGGCAAATCTCCAGGCTTCAGATTTGAATTAACGGCGAGCAGACGGTCGCGCCGCATCTCCCAGCGTGCAATCTCAACGCCGCGAAGATAGATAACATACTCTTTCTCTTTCAGAGACAAGTTATCCGTGATGTGGATCGATGGAACAAGGAACCCGAGGGTCTGAGCCAGATTCTTGCGGAGCGATTTAACGCGCGCCAGCAACTGGCCTCCCTGCTTGACGTCGACGAGCGGCACAAGCCCTACGCCTACCTCAAGCATCAGTTCGTCGAGTTTCAAAACTGCGTCCATCGGATCGACAGCGGCAGTTCCCGCCTTGTCACCCCGTGCGGATGCCGACTTGGCGCTCGACGCAACCTCCGCGGGAGTAGGCGGTTTCATCTTCCACGCGGCAAACATTGTTACGCCGCCCAGAGCCATAAACGAAATTTTTGGCATTCCCGGAATGAGTGCCAGGGACAGAAGGCAACCGCTGACGATCCACAGAGGCCGCGCTGTTTTGAAAACCTGTTTGCCGATGTCCGTGCCCAAAGAGTGGTCCGACGCGGCCCGTGTAACGACGATGCCGCCGGCCACAGAGACCAGCAGCGACGGGATGATTGCGACCAGCCCATCGCCTACAGTCAGAATCGTGTAGGTCTTGAGCGCATCCTGGAATGGCATTCCCTGCTGGAAAACACCGATAAGAAATCCAGCGATTATGTTGATCGCGGTAACAAGAATGGTGGCAAGCGAGTCTCTCTGGCTGAATCGGGCCGCGCCATCCATGGAACCGCAGAACTCGGCTTCGCGCGCCACTTGTTCACGGCGCGCGCGCGCCTGGTCGGCGTTGATCAGGCCAGTGTTCAGGTCCGAGTCAATCGCCATCTGCTTGCCAGGCATGGCGTCGAGAGTGAAGCGGGCCGTCACCTCGGCGGTGCGAACTGCGCCGTGGCTTACGACAAGGTATTGAATGGCAATGAGGGCGACGAAGATAACAAAGCCAACAATGTAGTTGCCGCCAACCACAAATTGACCGAATGCCTCAATCACCTTGCCTGCGGCAGATGTGCCTTCGCTTCCATGCAACAGAATGCGGCGGGTTGCCGCCAGATCGAGCGACAGCCGCATCAGAGTCAATAAGAGAATCATGCTTGGAAATACGGAGAACTCGACGGGCCGAAGAATCTGGATCGCGGTAAGCAGAACCAGCACCGACGCTGTAATGCTGAGAGTCAGCAACAGATCGAGCGCGATGCCCGGCAGCGGCACGAGCATGACGAACACAAGCGCGACGGCTCCCGTTGGAATGATCCACTCGGAGTAAGTGCGGAGCGTATTTAACAGTCCTGACTTTTTATTCACTGCGGCCTCGTGACATTTCTAACGGTATGTGAAGCTCTCCATTGCGCCTCGCGGGTTCTCACTTCGGCTTGCGCCTTGTAGATCAGGACGAGAATCTCAGCAACAGCGTGATACAAAGCAGATGGAATGGGATCGCCGACTTCGACTGTCTTGTAAAGCGCTTGCGCCAAAGGGCGGTTCTCCATCAATGGAATATCCAGTCTCCATGCGATCTCCTTGATCTTTGCCGCCAGGTTATCGAGACCTTTGGCGACCACCACCGGCGCTTTCATATTCGCTTCGTAACGAAGGGCAACTGCATAATGCGTCGGGTTCGTAATCACCACGGTGGCTGTCTCGGCGGCTTTCAGCATTTGCCTGCGCCGGGATTGGCGCAGAATCCTCCGCACCCTTGCTTTGCTTTCCGGATTGCCTTCTGTCTGCCGCAGTTCGTCCTTGATATCCTGGCGGCTCATCTTCAAATCGCCTTCGCTCTTCAACCAGAGCAACATGTAATCGACGCCTGACCAAACGAGAAGAATCAATCCGGATTTCCAGAACAGTTCGAGGAGAATGCCACCAATCAGGCGTATGAATCCGCGTGCATCGACGGACGTGCTAGTGACGATATATGTCCAATGAGCCCGAATGGACGCAATCCCAACCCATGCGATGGCGCTGAACGGCAACAGGGACTTGAGAATCGTGCTCACTGCACTTAGCGAGACGAGCTGACGCAGGCGGTCGGGAGGGCTGAGCCGTTCAAACTTGAATGACAGAGCTTCCGGCGCGAAAACAAAACCGCCCTGGGCGAAACCGGCTACGAGCGACATCGCGAGCCCTGCACCGAGAATCGGAACGACCCAGCGGAGGGCCTGAATGGCCGTCCAGAAAAGAAGTGGACCGTTTGGCTCGATCGAGTCGGAGTTCGCAAGATCCAAAGTTGTGCGGAAGAAGCTGGCCCATTGCGGCACGAACCCCCGGCACAGCAAATACATGGCTCCCGCGATGGCACACATCGAGAGCGCGCTGCTCAATTCGCGCGAACGAGTGACCTGCCCCCGCTCGCGCGCCTTTTGGCGCTGCCGCGGTGTTGCCTGTTCGCTTTTGTTCGAGTCAGCCATTGAATTTCAACCCGCCAGATGAAATATTCGCTCGCCGTTTGCCATCGCATCCATGAACAAGCGACGGAAAAGGTCGGGCCAGTATTTAAGCGTTGCGATCAGAACCAGTATCCCCAACATGCTCTTGACTGCCGGCCCCAGCAGCATGAGAGGCATTTGTGGTGAAGCCTTTCCAAGCAAACCGAGGATGATATCCGCCGCCAGGGTTGCGGAAAGAACGGGGGCAGCGATTTGAACTCCAAGACTGAAGACTTGGCCAACAGCCGTAACTACAGAAAAAGTAAACAGTCCGCTCAAGTGCGCCGTCCCTGGTGGAACGTCGCGGTAGCTGTTTCCAACGGCGCGGAGAAGCCAGTAATGTACGTCCATTCTCAGGAAGAGCAACATGACGATGCTCTGGTAGAACGTGGCCATGACGGTTGTATCTACCTGGGTTTGGGGATCGAGAAGGTTGACCAGGGAGTAGCCCATCTGCATACCGAGCACCTGACCGGAAAGCTGCACCGCCTCAAAAACGATGTTGGTCGCGATTCCCATGCCGGCGCCGACCATGAACTCGGTGACGATCACCAATGGCCAGTTGGTAATGACACGTGGATCGATTACCTGCCCCACCACCGGATACAGAATCAGCGTCAAGGCGAGAACCAAAATCGCTTTCACGCGCGCGGGGATCACGACGCTGCCAAAAAACGGCGCGAACAACATGAGGCCCGAGAGCCGCACGCCGATCGTCAGCAGCTTGGTAATGATCGTCAATAGGGGAATCTCAATCATTTGAGGTACCCATGAAAATCGGAAAACGTGGAAAAGGTGAAATTTGCCAGATGACGCCACATCCACGGCATGCAAACGAACAATGCACCGCCGGTTGCAATCAGACGAGCGACCGTAGAAACCGTTGTGTCCTGCAACGAAGTAAGCACCTGCACGATGTTGACCACGAGGCTGACGAAGATTGCGACACCCAGAATCGGACCCGCCAGGATAATCACCTCCTGCAGCATCGAGCGACCGAGCAATACCACCTGATCGATATCCATGGCCTTAGTTAAAACTCCTCATGAGAGAACTGATTAGGAGATGCCACCCATCTACCATGAGAAAAAGCAGCAATTTGAGCGGGGTGGAAATAACCACAGGCGGCAACTGGAACATGCCCACCGAAGTAGTGATGGAGGCAACCACCATATCGACAATCAGAAAGGGCAGAAACAAGACAGTGCCGATTTGAAAGCCGGCCTTCAACTCCGACAAGATGTATGCGGGCAGTAATACCCGCATAGACAAATCATCCGGCGAAGCTGGACGCGGCTCTTTCGCGAGGTCTATAAAGAGCGCAACGTCCTTTTCGCGAACGTAGTGAATCATGAAAGTTCGCAGCGGACCTTCTCCGCGCTTCAGCGCCTCGATTGCGGTGATTTGACCTGCCTGCATGGGAGCAATCGCACTGTCGTAGATCCGTTCACCGACCGGCTGCATCAGAAAGAAAGTAAGAATGAGAGAAAGTCCGATCAGGGTCTGGTTCGACGGCGTTGTCTGCAATCCCAGCGCCTGGCGCAGAAAATGAAAGACAATCAGCAGCCGAGCGAACGGAGTTACGCAGAGAAGGATCGAGGGAATCAGTGTGAGGACGGTGAGTAAAACAACGATCGACCATGGCACCGATCCACCCGGCACGCCTTGCACTTGCAACACGCCTCCAGTAGCGGCGGGCGGCGACACTGGACTGTTCATTACGATGATTGGGGCCCCAGGCTGCGTGACATAGGGATAGGGAACATTCGAGGGGTCGATTGCTGGATTCGCCGCGGGCATTGCGGCATTTGCTTCAGGCGCAACGGTTGCGGACACGCCGGCGCCGGCCTGCGCCACCATGGGAGCAGTGACGGCAAGGGACATGGATGCAAGCACCGCGCAATGTCCAACCACCTGAAGCAAGGTCATCCAGCAAGCTCCGTCAGCCCAGCCGAAGAGTCGAAATCATCGCGAGGCTTTTGCATCTGATCCAATTGCGTGAGGAGCGACACACCGGACGGACCGCCGCCGACAAGGAAGCGGCGGCCATCGGCTTGAATGACCGCAACCAAGCGCTTGTCACCGAGAGTGACTGTTTCGAGGACGCGCAACTGTTTCGGAACCGAGCAGCGGCTGTTCAGCCAGGACAGAGCGCGGCCCAACGGGCCAGTATGCGCCATGGCCGGCCGGCGATCATTCGGAGGAGCAGGAACGGGCCGCGCCCTCTGTTTGCTGATCGCCGACATTCCCAGTTCTCCCAGATAACTTGAAAATGGCGTTGAAATTTGTTGCACACCCGATGCGCAAAGCATCGAGCCAGGTTCGCCGACCGGTTTTCTGGCAAGTTGTTTATTAGAAGATCGATCGATTGAGATTCTTAGATTCATGCTTGCTCCGTAATGCGAACGGCGAGCCGGTCGCCGACCACTTCAAACTCCGTCCAGCCAATCAGCAACTGGTTCACGCGCAATGGCAGGTCGCTACTGTGATGAAAGGCAGTCTCGACAATCGACCCTTTCTCGAGGGAGAGGAGATCGGCAATCGTGAAGTGCACTATAGGTATTTCGAGCGTGAGGGTGCACGGTAGCCAGGGAAAGTTCTCGAGCGGATCGCTCTGGACCGGCGCCGTAACGGAGACAACCGGCTTCCCTGGGATGGGATCCAGGTTTTGAACTGCTGCACTCATTGGACTCCTCGTTCGCTCACGTTCTCAGGTCGAGATTTGAAGCCAGACCGGAGTTCCCGCACTGGCCTGACTAAGGCACACTGCGGGGAGCGCTTGCCAGAGGTAAAAGCAATCGAAGGGCCGGAATTGTAGAGAGGGAAGGGGCCTTTGAGCGAGAGCGCGAATTGCGCTTACATCGCTCATTTCAAAAGGCATATATACGAATATGCGTCGACGGGCCAGCTCCATGGCAGGTGAGATAGCCATGAGAGCCGGCGCTCGAAGACGATCGTCTATGACGGCGGGAGTTTATCCCGGCGAAGTCTCTAATCGTAAGTTAACCGTTGCCTCTTTGCGTTCGACTTAAGTGATGACCTGCAACAGTGCCTGCGACACCTGGTTAAACGTGGTCAGAACCTTCGCACTGGCCTGATATCCCTGCTGCGCAACAATCATGTTTGAGAATTCCGTGGCGAGGTCTACGTTCGACTCCTCAACAGCACTTCCGGTGATTGCGCCATTGCCGGCTACGTCAGCCTGTCCGATCACAGCTGCCCCCGAAGCGAATGAAGCCTGATAGTCGTTGTTTGCTATCGGGGTTAGTCCCTGGTTGTTCGCAAAGCTGGCAATTGCTATCTGGCCGATAGCAAGCGTCTGACTGTTGCTGAACTGGCCCTGGACGGTTCCGTCGGGAAGGACTGAATAACCGCTGAGCGTTCCAGCCGTATAGCCGTTCTGAATGGGGTCAGAGGTTGCGCTGGCTGTATCCTGCTGGGTGATAAGCGGGTTTCCGGCGCTGTCGGCCAAAGCCCAATTCAGGGTCATGGGCGCAGCCTGGTCGGCAAGCCCAGTAATGCTGATGCCGGGAACCGAACCGGTGGGCGACGTGAGAACTCCAGAAGAATTGAAGGTCATGGTTCCGGATGTGATTTGCGTCGCAGGGCCGGTCCCGCCCGTGTCGGCAGCCGGCAGAGTGATGCTATAGTTCCAGGAATTCGGCGCGGTATTGGTGTAAGTGACCGAAAGCACGTGCGACTCACCGAGCGAATCGTAAACCGTGATAGGAGTACTGAAGCTGTCTCCCGCCGCGGCGCTCGCATTGAGATTGGTATTCATCTGAAAACTGGTGGTAGCCGACGCTGGAATAATTCCCGCCTGGCTTACGGTAATCGGAGTCAGCTCGGAGGTTGTTGAGACCACTCCGTTCGAGGCCGGGTATCCCATCACCAGTTCGCCTTGCGGCGTGCAGAGTTGGCCTGACGAATTGACAGTGAAATCGCCGGAACGCGTATAGTTCGTCTCTCCGTTGCCTTCAACGACAAAGAAGCCATTTCCCTGCAGTGCCATGTTTGACGCAATGCCCGTCGAGTTGAGGTTTCCATCGGTAAAGTTGGCAATCTTCCCGGCGATCTGGACGCCATCGCCGATCTGTATCGGGTCGCCGTTTCCTGAGGTCCCCTGCGCCTGGTTGAAGATGCTTGCAAAGCTAAGGGTCTGATCCTTGTAACCATCTGTGTTCAGGTTTGCCAGGTTATTGGCGATCACATTAAGCGCTGCCGAGCTGGCAGCCAGGCCTGAGAGTGGAATCGAGAATGCGGACATTATTTTGCTCCTGTGTAAGCGGGATAGGGATTGACTGTTGGCAGTCCAAGGCTGCCGTAGAGATTCATGAGCCCGTTGGTTGCTGTTGTGGCTGGCGATGCTCCGAGAGTTTGGAGGGCGGCTGCCACGGCAGCGGCTGCCGTTGAGGATTTTGCCGACGACGAGCTATTGGCCGCTGCTTGAGGCGATGAATTCGCGGAGTTTTGGGACGATGCGGCCTGAGTTCCCGATGTGCTCGATGAGCTAGGCGACATGTTTTCGAGTGTCTGGTTGATCGAGATGAGCTGATCCAACTGATTCAGCGAAACCATCTGCCCAACCATCTCAGTAGGATCGACCGGTTGGGTCGGATCCTGATTCTGCAACTCGGTGATCAGAAGGTTCAGGAAGGTAGACTGCAGGCTCGACGATGACGTACTCGAAGTGCTCGAAGTGCTGCCAGAGCTGCCTGACGTCGAGGCCGCCATCGAGCTCGCGTTTTGAACTGCTGCCGGCATCGCCGGAGCAAAACCTTGAATGTTCATTCCTCTTTCCTCCCGTAAATCGAAGTGTGCCTATGCCCTGATATCCAGCCTGTATTCGCCGCTTGCGACTGCCGAATCCCTCAGAGGGATCGGGTCGTTCTGAAGTGCTAGCGGCGCCTCAGAGATCTCAACTGGACGAATCGCTTTCTGTTGTTGTTGCGAAGAGCGATCTCCTTCGTTTGAGAAAGAGGTCCCGCCCTGGTTGACGTGAATGGTTGCGTGCAGCCCATATTCGCTGCCGAGTTTTGCCTGAATGGAGGGGATATGCGCTGAAAGCGCACTCCCGAGTTCGTTGTGATCGACAGAGATCTGGGCTTGCATCTGCTGTTGCGAGACGGCAGTCCGAATCGAGATATCTCCAAACTCGCTAGAGTGCATGCCCACGCGCATCTCCGATTCGCCCATCGTCTGGATCAGACGTGCAGAATTGATGCCGGACATGCCTGCAGACCCGCTGCCAACCCACTGCTCGGATACCTGGCTCTCAGACCCTTCGCCACGATGAGTTGCAGTCTCAGTGGAACCAGAGGATGTGTGGGTTTGTGTCACGCTGTGCGATTCCGTCTGCGCCGCAAAGGCAGCCGGTTGAAGCGTAATGCCTTCGGCGCCCTTGGCCGCAACAACTGCCGTCTGCGCGCTATCAATCTGAGGGTGTTGAGCTGGCGAGCTTGTTGCTCCGAGATTCGGTGAAGAGGTGGGATCGTCTCCGCCATCGTTATTTTTTGTCTGCTTGGCCGTTTCGGCCGTGTTCGCCGCATCCGAATTCAATCCGAATGCCGAACCGGGAGCCTTCGACTGAATCACCGTTCCTGCCGGCTGATTCGCATCTCCATTGTTTTTCCCAATTGCAGAGCCCTTTAAAATGTCCGTTGCCAGATTCGTTTGCAGCACGCTCGCTGGATCGGATGGGGGAGTGCCGCCTGTATCTGCGTTCGCAGCGGAAGATTGAGCAGTGCCGGTTTCCGTGCCTTGCGCCGGAGAGGCCAGGTCCGCCGCCGTCAGTTGCTGAGCAAGCTGTCGAGAAGAGGAAATTGCTATCTGCATGCCAGCGAGTATCTGCTCTCCAGCATTTTCCCGATCGATTCGAGAACTTCGCGCGTCGTTCACGTCATCGGGCCCCTTTATGTTTCCCTGCGCTTGCATATCCGAATTTGAACCCGCGATTTCGATATCGGATGTCGTGGCCGAGGCGCCGAACGATGTGTTCAGCTGAGGCTGTGCCGTCGAGGCCTGGTAGCAAAAATGCGATGCGACTTGGGAAGTGAAGGCGGTCCTTTTTGATGCAGTCCTGAGAGAGTTGCGATCACCGGCGTTCTGCGGACTCTTCGCCGATGTCGAATTGTCGTCGACCTGGCCTGACCTCCGATCGATCTGTTTATCGCGCGGTGAGGCGCTGTTACCTTGTGGAGCCGCACTCGTGTTCTGGTTCTGATTCTCATTGGGAGTGGAATCGCCTGAATGCCCGGCGGACTGGCCTTGCGAGTCAGAACTACCTGAATCGGATCTTTGGACTGGACGACTTGAAGCGCTCGTGAGGGTGTCAAGAAACGACGGGCCCGAAGATTTCACGGCAGCACTTTCGAGAGTTGTCGAGCTGCTCTGAACGGGTTTTAGCGCAATTCGCACGCCCCTTTTATTGCAAGCCTCGTGCCATCGATTGGCGTCCAGGAGAACCCTCACGCGAATCTATAAGTCGTTCAATACAAATAGCATATGCTTAACCGAGTGATTGGGTAGGCGGGAGCACTCTTCGTAATGGGCAACGGTTGCCGAATTCACTGGGCAAACTCTGCCTAACTGTTGAATAAACTCGCCTACTTGCTGCCCGCTGCCAAAAGCAAAAGGCCCGCGAACCGAAGTCGCAGGCCAAAAAGTTTCGACAAACAATTGCTTATCAACCTCGTTGTAATCGCGCAACAAAAATATCGTCGAGAGTCTTCTGCTGGATGCGAAGCTGATTTTGCTCCCACGCATTTCGCTGTTGCTCTAGAAGATCTGTCAACATCCTGCGGTTCACACGGGCTGCCTGATAAAGCTTCATATGCGTATCGCGTTGGCTCTTCAATGTCACCAGAGTCTCGGAGAGAGTTTGCTTTGCCACGACGGCTGAATTCATCTCATCCTGCAGGTCCTTCAGTTGACATGCCTGCATCCATCTCTGCAGCGATTCTTCCCGCTCATCGCTTGCCTTGGCCAGTTCTTCAGTCAATTCGTCGATGCGACGCCGAACGCGAGCCACTTCGAATTGAACCTTTTGCAACGCGAGTTCTTCACGCTTTTCGATGCTCTCTCTGAACTGAAGCACGGATGCCAGTGGAAATCGAAAACCCATTTCAGAATCTCCCGAGCTTTTCTTCGCGATTCAATGCGCCCCTAAATCGGCAGCTCCATCATTTTCTTCACAGCTTCGTCAAAGGTGCAGAATTCATCCGGTTTCTGTTTCAGGAAACTGCTAATCGCAGGAAGAGTTTCGATTGCTTTATCCAGGATCGGATCCGAACCACTCTGGTAGGCGCCAATCCGAATAAGATCTTCCGACCGCGCATACGCGGCCAATAGCTGGCGCACAGCGTTGGCCCGCGCAAGATGCCGATCGCTCACCATATTGCTCATTAGCCGGCTGAGACTCTCGAGAATGGATATCGGAGGATAATGACCGTGAAGCGCGAGATTCCGGTCCAGTACGATGTGCCCATCGAGCAACGACCGCACCGTATCCACAACAGGATCCTGCTGATCGTCTCCTTCCATGAGCACAGTATAGAAAGCGGTGATGCTTCCCTGGGAAAAGTTCCCTGCACGTTCGGCGAGACGAGCAAGCATATTCAGGACTGAAGGCGTATAGCCTTTTGCAGTCGGAGGTTCTCCGGCGGCCAGGCCAATCTCGCGTTGCGCCATCGCGAAGCGTGTCAGCGAGTCGACAATCAACAAAACATTCTTCCCGGTACTGGCGAAATGCTCTGCCACGGCTGTGGCCGCAAGCGCAGCGCGTATACGGAGAACGGGCGATTGATCGGATGTGGATACAACGACCACAGCGCGTTGCAGCCCTTCTTCGCCGAGGACCTCGAGGAACTCGCCCACTTCGCGCCCCCGCTCGCCGACCAGCGCCAACACGGTCATATCCGCGGCAGTTCCGCGCGCCATCATTCCGATGAGTGTGCTTTTTCCAACCCCGCTTCCGCCAAAGATTCCTACGCGCTGCCCTCGGCCGCACGTCAAGAAACCATCGATCGCTCGAATTCCGCAGCTGAGCGGTTCGCGAATTGGCACGCGTTCAAGGGGCAGCGGCGCAGAGCCGTCGATAGTGACAGAATGGATGGCCCGATAATCGCCTTTTCCATCCAGAGGATTGCCGGACGAATCGATGACGCGACCCAGCATCTTAGGTCCAACCCGGATCGATGGACGCGCGCCCCAGGTAATGAGTTGGTCCCCGAAGCGAATTCCCTGCGGCTGATCGGTGGTCATCGCCAACATTGTCGAACCGCGAAACCCGACGATCTCACCCGAATAATTCTTTCCGCTGTGATCCATAATCAGGCAGGACTCACCCACCGAGCAGAATGGTCCTTCAGACTCAATCAGGTTACCGACAACCTGGCTGATTCGGCCGTGCCATCGAAGCGTTGAGCCTGTCTCGAGGTAATGCGTATAAGGAGCTAGAAGTGGGCGGCTCATCGGCTTGCCGGCCTCAATGCGAGCAAATCGAAAAACCCTTGCTCAACTTCTTTCAATTGCGTGTCGAGCCCGAAATTGGCAGATCCAAGCTCGGTTCCAACCATGCAATCCTGGTCGCTGAGATGCGCGTCCTCGGCGATCTCAACGTGAGCCATGCCCGGAATTTCCGCGAAGTAATGTCTCCACCTATCAGCGCGACTGGGGCTCACGCGAAGCGTCACGCTTGAGCCTTCGCGCATTTTTCCCACGGCAATTCGAACCAGCGCGGCTACCAGCATTGGATCAACCTGGGATTCGCGGTGCAGAATCTTGGCGGCAATCGAAAGCGCGAGCTGAACAATCTCCGCTTCCACTCGCGCATAGTACTCGTTCCGCTGTTCCTCGAATCCTAAAAGAAGCTTGGCAATCGCCGCACGCTCCGCAAGAAGCTTTTGGTCATATTCCTTGCGCAAGCGCTGCTCCACTTCGAGCGCCGCACCTGCCCGTTCGCGCTCAATCTTCGCGGCAATTTCGGTTGACAAATGTGTCGATGCAGCAGAGCCATCGCCTTTTTCCGCGCCGCCCAGGTTCGGCATCCGCATCGGAATTGCGAACTCGCGCTCCGCGCGATTCGTCATATCCCGATATTGCAGGGCAGCGACAGGAACCGCGATCGCGCCACCGGTCTCCGCGCTAGAGCACATACTCATCTTCTCCTTCGCTCTTCAACACGATTTTGCCTTCTGCCTCCAGCTTGCGAGCGATGGCAACAATTTCGCTTTGGGCTTTGGCAACATCCTTACTCCGAACCGGTCCCAGCATCTCGGAGTCTTCTTTCATAATCTCCACGGCGCGCGAGGACATGGTGCGATAGATGTGGGCTCGCAGGTCTTCACTCGCACCCTTGAGCGCAATCATCAGTGTCTTCTTGTCGACGGAATTGACAAGCTCGCGCAAGTCGGGCTCAGGAACTTCGAGAAAGTTTTCGAACGTGAACATCATGTCGCGAATATTGATCGCCAACTTCGGCTCTTCGGCTTCAATCGTCTCCAGAATCTGCCGCGCCGCGGTTGGGTCCATGCGGTTCATTAAGTCGGCAAGGTTCTTGAATCCTGAGTCAGAGCGCCTGGATTGATCGCCAGTCGAAGCAAAACGGCGATTGAGCACTCTCGATGCCTTGGCCGCGGCCTCCGGGGAAAATTGTTTCATTGTCGCGAGCCGCTTCACGCAATCCACGCGAGCCTCGGGCTCGAGATTCATGAGCAGCGACGAGGCCTGCTTGGGATCGAGGTGCCCCACAACCAGAGCCTTGGTCTGCGCGTGTTCTCCCGCCAAAAAGCGAGCCAATTTTTGAGGTTCAGCCTTCTTCAGCGCCTCCACCTTGAACGACTTTCCGTCGTCCTTCCGGGTCAACCGATCCACTATGCTCTTGGCGCCATTCTCTCCAAATGCCTTTACGAGCAGGCGCACTGCACGATCCTGACCGCCAACCGCGATAAACTCCTGCGCGGCGATCAGCTCGTGGTACTCCTCAAGTACCTGCACCGTCACTTCTATGGGAACGGGCGCCAGGTTGGCCACTTCTTCGGTAATCCGCTCGAGGTCGTCCTTTGGCAAATTACGCAAAATCGGCGCAGCATCGTCCTCACCTAGGAGCGAGAGTAGAATCGCCGCCTTCTGCGCGCCACTTGAGGTTGTCCGATCGAGTGCGCTCATTGCTTTTCCTCCCGCATCCACGCTTGCATTGCGCGTGCCGTATCCAGCGGTTTCTGCCGCACGAGTTCAAAGGCCTGCGTCTTCAACTGAGCGGCTCGCAACGTATGATCAACGGAACTTGCCGCACCCGCCGCGAGCGATTGGTTGCTTCCGGTGGCCAGCGCAGGTTGAAGGCCCGCGCCAAGTTCATTGCGGGACAATGCCTGCTTCTGTACCGGCCGCACAACAAATAGATAGGCCAACACAAAAAGCGCGAGGAGCGAGAGCGGCCGCAGGATTGACGAATAGTCCGAAACTGTTTTTTGTACCTCGGTGGCCCAGCCCGCGGCGGGAAGATCCGAATTCACCGGGTTACCGTCAAAAGACATGTTCTGCACGCTGATGGTGTCGCCGCGCTTGGCGTCGAATCCAATAGCAGCCTCGGCGAGTTGCTGGATCTTGTTGAGTTCGTCTTGCGATCTTGGCCGCTTGGTGAGAGTTGTTTTGCCGCCACGGTCGGTCTTTACCACTGCGTCGTCTATAAGAAGAGCCGCTGTCACGCGTTGGATGCGTCCTGCCGGCGTAACCGTGTGAATGACGGTCTTGTTCACCCCATACTGCGCGCTTTCAGACTTCGAGGTCTGCTGCCGGGCCAGTGAGTCGGCAGGCTTTGCCTTTTTATCTGTGGGTATGTTGCTTGCAGTGCCGGGAACGCCAGACTGAACGGCGCCTCCGCCTGAGTCATCTTCCGATCGTTGAACGCTGAGGAGCGCGCTCACAGAAGGGTCATACTTTTCATCGCTCTCTTCGGTCGAGTTCTGATCGTAATCGATGTTCACGCTGGCGCGGATCGCGTTGGCGCCGACGACCGGCTCCAGCGTGCCGATCAATCGCTGCGTCAGCCTGGCCACCTCTCCCTCCCCGGTGTCCGTATCGTCGTGACCCAGTCCCAGCGACCTGTCGGAGTCCGCATCGATGATAGCGACATCCTCGGGCTTCAATCCGTCCACAGCTCCTGAAACCAGCCGCGAGATCGCCATCACTGCGTCCTTGGAAAGACCATTATGACGAAGCTTCAAAATCACAGAAGCCTTGGCGCCGCGTTGGCGATCGAGAAAGACAGAATCCGTTGGCATCACCAGGTGAACCCGCGCGCTGTCTACATCGGAAAGCGTCTTAACAGTGCGTTCCAATTCGCCCTCGAGCGCGCGTTGATAGGCGACCTTCTCATCGAATTCGGTTTGGCCCCAGGACATCTTGTCAAACAGCTCAAAACCAAGGCGTCCACTATGCGGCTGGCCCTGCGATGCCGTTTGCAGCCGAGCAGCATCCAACTTGTCTTGAGGAACACTCACGGTTTTTCCGTCAGCACTGATTTGATGCGGAATGTTTTGCGTGTCAAGCTGCGCAGCAAGCGATTGCGCGTCCGCCGGGTCCATATCCTGATAGAGCGGCTTGTAGGTTGGCGTTCCCATCAGGCGGGCAAAGATCGTCAAGAGGACCACCGTGATCCCCGCCCCGGCCAGAAGGAGCGCCTTCTGGCGGCCGCTACGCGTTGACCAAAACTGTTTTGCCTGTTCGGCCACATTCCCAAAGTCTGCCATCGGATCTCAATCCTAGAACTGCATTTTTTCTATATCCTGGTAGGCGCTGACGATCTTGTTCCTCACCTGCATCATCAGCTGAAACGAAACGTCTGCTTTTTCGACAGCGATCATCACCTGGTTTAAATCGGCCCCGCCGCCTTGCAAGAGATTACTGACCTGCGATGCAGCCGCATCATGCAATTGATTAACGCCGCTGACGGCATTTGAGAGGACTGCCGAAAAACTATCTCCTCCCGATTGAGCCGCATTGTCCAGCGGCGCTACGTTCGGCATGTAGGCATTCGGAATTGCGCCCAGAGTGACGTTACTCATTTTCCGCTCCCGGTTTACGAAGATTTCAAAATGTCGATCGATTGCTGGATCATCTGTTTTGCAGCCGTCACTGCGGAGGCGTTCAGTTGATACGCTCGCACAGCGCCCATCAGGTCCACCATCTCAGAGACTGGATTGATAGCCGGATAGGCGACAAAGCCTTTCGCGTCGGCATCCGGATTTCCCGGCTCATACCGCATCACGGGCGGAGTTTGATCGTCAACCACCTGGGTCAGCTGCACCGAACCCGCTGTTGGCCGGCCAAGACCGCCAATGTGGTTGAGCACAGAACGAAACGGAGACGCGTTCGAGGCGCTGAAGACAACTTCCTTACGCACATAGGGTCCACCGGAATCGGTGTGCGTGGTCTCCGCATTGGCCAGGTTCGCCGAGGTCACTTCCGCCCGCTGCCTTTCAGCGGAAAGAGCGGACGCGCTAATGCTTAACATGTCGAAGAGGCCCATGATCAATTCCCATCCTTAATGGCAGTCAGCAAGCGATGAAACTCAGACTTGATCAGTTGCACGCCCATTTGATATTGGAGTTGAGTTTGAGAAAGCAGCAAGCTTTCTCTGTCGACGTTCACGTTGTTCCCGTCCGGACGCGTCGGCAGGCCTTCCACCTCGATGGACGCAGGCTCCAGGTGCAGATTATTTCCCTGGCTCACCGCCTGCTGCATTGCAGCCTGAAAGTTGATGTCTTTTGTCTGATAGCCAGGCGTGTCGACATTGGCAATGTTCGACGCGACCAGTTGCTGGCGATCCGAGGTCACTTTCAGATAGCCTTGAAGCAGTTGCATCAGAGGCGGAGTTGTCATATTGCGTATCTCCTTGGGGGCAGACCGTATTCGCGAATTTTGTTACGCAGTGTGCGCAGACTGATACCGAGCATCTCCGCGGCATGAGTACGGTTTCCATCCGTGAGGGCAAGCGTCTTTTCGAGGTGCAGTTTCTCCACTTGCCAGATCGGAGTGCCCGCGGGTACTTGAGCTGGGGCTGTGGTCACAGGAGACGGAAACACCACATCTGGAGCCTGGGCAAGGCTGGCGCGGCCGTGAAACTCCGTCTCGAAGCACTGCGCATCGATCACGGGCATTTCACTCAACGTGACAACACGGCGCATAAAGTTGGCCAGTTCGCGCACATTTCCCGGCCACGAGTGAGACTGCAAGCGCTCCAGAAAGCTGGGATGCAACTGCGGGAAGCCGGAACGATTCAGTTCCGCGTATTTCTCCGCAAAGTAGCGAGCCAAAACCGGAATATCTTCGCGCCGCTCGCGCAAGGGCGGCAGAGTCAACGGAATCACGTTGAGGCGGTAGTAGAGATCCGCGCGAAATTGTCCCCGTCCGACCATTGCGGAGAGTGAAACATTTGTTGTTGCAATCACTCGAACATCGACTCGTACGGCCCGCGTTTCACCCAGGCGTTCAAATTCACGTTCCTGCAGAACGCGCAACATCTTTGGCTGCAGATTGAGCGGCATTTCGCCGATCTCGTCGAGCGGAATCGTGCCACCATCCGCCAGTTCGAACTTGCCAGGCCGGGATGCGATGGCGCCGGTAAAGGCTCCTCGCCCATGACCGAAGAGCTCGCTTTCGAGCAACGCTTCGGGGACTGCGGCGCAGTTGATCGCAATAAACGGTTTGCCGCCGCGATCGCTCGACTCATGGATGAAACGCGCCAACAGCTCTTTTCCCGTGCCACTCTCGGCCTCGATCAAAACGTCGGCGCCAGTGCTAGACGCCGCGCGGGCGCGCTGCAGGGCTCGCAGCAGCGATGGCGCATGGCCGACAATATCTCCGTTCGAATCGATCTGTTCCGCCGGCAGACGCTTTGCGCAACTCATCACTTGCGCAGCCGTGGCCTGGAGCCGATCGAACGGAATCGGCTTGGTGAGGTAGTCCAGCGCCCCATCGCGCATGGCGCTCACAGCGTCCGGAACCGAGCCATAGGCGGTGAGCAGAATTACCGCGGTGCTGGGGCACGCATTGCGCGCGGCTTTCATCACTTCCATCCCGGAGCCATCGGGCATCCGAATGTCGGTTACAACCAGGTCGTACTCCCGATTCTCAACGCTGCGAATTGCTTCCCGCACGCAGGAAGCGGTATCGACCGTCCAGCCGTTGCGAAGAAAATTCGCGCGCAACGCCGTGCGAATGCCCGGTTCGTCATCAACCACCATTACCGACAGCGCTTCGTCCCTGCTCATATGACTGGAAACTCCAACTCAAAAGTTGTGCCTTCGTTGATTCGACTCGAAACCCTGATTTCTCCTCCATGCTGCGTCATAAGCCGCTTGCATACGGCCAGCCCCAGCCCTGGAGTTTCTCCGGTGGCACTGAATCCCGGGTCGAAAATGTGTTCAATTGCGTCCTCCGGGATTCCGCATCCGCTATCCGCAACCTCGACAATGGCGCGAATGACTCCAGCGCATTCAACCGCGCGGGTAGAGACGTCGATCTTGTTTCCCGCCGGAGTGTGACGAATTGCATTGCATGCGATGTTGAGGACGATCTGGCGAAGGGCATCCTCGTTACCGAAAATGCACAGCGAGCCATCGGCGGCGAAAAACGAAATCTCTACGCCTGCCTGCTCGGCGATAGGCTGCACAAACTCCACGCCGCTCTTCACACAGCCGGCAAGCGCCACCCTGGACAGATGCAGCTTGATTTCTCCGTTGAGGCTGAGCACGTTATTGACGGTTCCGGACAGAGTCCGGATTCCAGCCCTGAGGTGCGAGATCCAGCGAGCGGTTTCGCCGCGATCTTCCTCGATGAGGCCGGCAAATAATTCCAGGCTCGCTAATGGATTTCTAATTTCATGAGCGAGGATCGTCGAAATTTCCGCGAGGACCGTGGTGCGCCGCGCAGCCTCCCGCTTTTGCTCTGCTTCCTTGTTTGCCGTAACGTCCCGAAGAATCCAAATGCTTTCGAGCCTGGGCGCGCGATCTGCCGGGCTCGGATGCGTCGACGTGCCGAACAGCTTCCGATTTCCAATTGCCAGCCAGCGCCTGCCGGTCTTTGTGTCGAGGCAAACTTCGCTGTCGACCTGTTGTTCCAATCCCTGGAAGAGCGACTCAAAGTTGACCTGGCTGAGATGCGAAAGTTCGCGCAGACTATTGATTTTCGCGCTTCCGAGCTCCAGCAGATTGCGCCCTTCCGGATTGATCATGACGATCCGCTGGTCACTGTTCAGCACCAATACGCCGCATGGCATGGAGTCCAGCATCTGTTGCAGTGCTGCGCGCATGCGGTCGTTCTCGGCCAGGCTTCTGGTCAAGTCCGCGTTGCGCTTTGAGAGCTCGGCGTTGAGACGCGTCACCTCGCATTGAAGGTCGCGATACGACGCCTCAAGCACTGAAGACGCTGAGATGAACTCGGAGAAGGCGTCCGCAAGCAATTGCGGACTGGGAATTGGATTCCCACTCATCGCGTTCATTGGAAAGGCATGAGAACTCGGCAGCATTTGCCTATCTGACATGCACGATGAGTGCCAAACTGGAACTAATTGCCCAATTTGGGCCAAGGGACCTACAACATTATGTGCTCGGCCTTGATTTCGTCCCCATCCCCCACGAGGATTGTGGCCCGCTCAATCGCATTGCGCAATTCGCGCACGTTTCCCGGCCAACTGTGCTGCATCAGAACGTCTAGAGCCTCTTGCGACAGCGTGAGTGCGGGACGAAACCTGGCGATAAATGCCAGTGCCAGATCTTCAACGTCGCTCAAACGCTTGCGGAGCGGAGGAAGATGGATGGGAAAGATTGCCAAACGATAATAGAGATCTTCGCGGAACTGTTGCTGCGCGACGCGCTTCTTCAAGTCGGAGTTTGTGGCTGCAATCACTCGAACATCGACTTTGAGGTTGTCGTTTCCGCCCAGGCGCTGGACCTCGCCCTGTTCCAGAAATCTGAGGATCTTGCTTTGCAGCGTTAAGGGCATGTCTCCAATTTCGTCGAGGAAAAGCGTGCCGCCGTGGGCCGAGTGAATGCGGCCGATTCGAGACTGGAGCGCGCCGGTAAACGATCCTTTTGCATAGCCAAAGAGTTCGGCTTCCAGCAGCGTGTCAGGGATTGCGGCGCAATTGACGACCACAAAGGGCTGGTTTCTTCGCGCGCTGATCAGGTGGGTCTCCTGGGCAATCATGTCTTTGCCGGTTCCGCTTTCGCCCGTGACGAGGACGGTGGTGTCACGAGCGGCGACCATGCGCGTCAACGCGTAGGCACGCATCATGGGCTCGGAATCGCCGACCATACTGCGCAGTCTGATCGCTGCTGCCGGCTGATGCCGCACTTGGGTTTCGGAGACCGCCGAGAGCGGCACCGGCCGCAGCGATCCGCCCTGATTGATAACATCCGCAATCTTCTTTGAGACAGGGGTTGGCGAGGCACTCCCGAGCAGAAGTTGGCCGGTATGGGAGTTCAGCACCAATATCTGTGTATTCGGATACCGTTCCCGAACGATCCCCTGGAATTCGCCTGCCTCAAGATCCGGCAATGACGGATCCATCAGGAGCACGCCATCCTCGTCACCGCGGCTGCGAAGAATCCTCAGAACCTCTGCGCCGCTGGTGGCCTGCAACATATTCCAGCGCGGAGCATTGAGCTTTTCGTGAAGGCCCTCGCGTAGCCGGGCATTGGGGCTCACGACAAGTACGTCAATTGGATTTCGATCTTCAAAGCGGACATATTGAGCAGCTAGAGTCGCCATCGTATTATCGATTCCTTGCCTGAGATGAAAAGCTTGTGAGAAAACTGTTTCGCGTGACCCGACTTCAAGAAGGAATATCCATCTGGATGCAATGTAGTGCTAACGCCCCGTCCGAAAGTTCTTGACGCTGCGCCGGCAAAGCGAACACAATGCAAAGCGGATTTTCAACAAACTCGCACGTGCCGCCTTGACTCCGAATGTTTGTCTCAACCAGCGAAAGGTTGAGGCGGCCGGCAAAATCGAGGTTCTTTTCGTGCCTGTTTTCGCGTCTCGACGTGCTCTCCACAATCACTTCGACAGATGTTTCGCAAGGACGAACCGACAACCGGACTAACCCCTCAGGAGAAGAGACCGACGCCGCTACCCGTAACGCCGCTCGAATTGCACGCTCGGTGCGGTCTGCGTGGCCATGGATTTTGACGGGTTGACGATCAAGTCCGGTCACGTCAATTCCGACCCCCTCTTCCCGCAAAACCGAAGACATGTCTTCCAGGACAAGACCAATCAGTTCTCCGATATCTACGTTGACCCAATTGGAATCGTTTTCTGCCGTATCCAAAACATCCTGCAGGCACGAAAGCAGATTGCTCATCCTCTCAACCTGCCTTGACGTCATCTCCAAGTAGCGGTCTTTCTCGGCTTGCAACGAGCCGCGCAATTTCCAGGCTCCCAATGCCCCACGCAGGACCGTGAGGGGCTGCGCCATTGCATGCAGACCATTCGCCAGATCCTCATAGGGACAGGTGCGGAAGGATGTCTCAGAACCCTCCGGGCCGCCGCATGTTTGGCTGCAATTAAGAAACGCGCAACTCATATCCAAACCCCCGCACCGTGTGGGTCAGCCTGGGCTCACCGGGAAGATCGATCTTGTCGCGCACATATTTCATGTACACGTCGACGATATTCGTGGCCGACTCGGATGACATGTTCCAAACTTCCTCAAGCAATGTCGCGCGTGAAACCGGGCGCCCCGCATTTCGCATCATGACGTCGAGGATGGCATATTCACGAGGGGTGAGCTCGATACGCCGGCCATTACGTTCGACGCGGCGCTCGTCCCGGAAAATCGAAAGATCTCCAACGGTGGAACAGTTCGGGATCTGGCCGGAATTCCGGCGCAGCAGAGCATGCACGCGAGCGTTGAACTCCGCGAGAGAGAACGGCTTTGTCAGGCAATCGTCCGCCCCGGCTTGCAGGGCATCCACCCTGTCTTCTACCCTGGCGCGGGCGGTGAGCACCAGTACCGGCAATCGGGGTTGGGTTGGCCTCACCTGCTTGAGCAGGCTCAGGCCATCGAGGCTTGGCAGGTTCAAATCGAGAATCAGCAAATCGTAGCGGCGATTTGCATTGAGCGCTTCCAGCGCCTGTTCGCCATCGTGAATCTCGTTCACAATGAAGCGATCCGCCTGAAGCTCCATGCTCAAGAAACTGGAAAGAGAGTAATCATCCTCAACAAGTAGGACCTGCCGGTGCGCTGACTTTTTCGGGCCAGCATCGGCGGCACCAGGGTCTTGGCGACTCTGGTGCGTGATTCTGCTTTCGTTCTGATCCGGGGCAAATTGCAACTTAACAGCCTTCAAGTCTTTCAATTCAGAGCGCTTAGAGAATACTTGAGTTCCCCAAGGTCTGGGGCTCTCAAACTCAGAGATGGTTACTTCAGAGTTTGTGGAGCGATTACGTATTGGTGCTTTCTACCCGGATTGTAGCGTTACGCTGCACAAATTCAAAGTGATCTAAACCACACCGCCATTGCACACTTTGGTAACCTTCAAAAGAGAGCGTTGTTTGAATCGACCCTGCATTGGCAACTGTTGTCTAAATAAGAGATTTCCGGTCAAGATCCTAAACCGTCTCCATCTAACCCCGTGAGTCGATTTGATATTGTCATTAAATAGATGGCGATCCGCCTGATTTTTGGGGCTCAAAATGCCGATAGATTAACGAAGCCTTTGGACTGCGGACAGTGAAACGGCAATCCGTTGAAATGGGGTGACTATGCGGAAATTCGATTATCGCTCTCCTCGATTCCCCGTCGATCTCCACGTTCGCTTGACTCTCGAGGAGTCAACGCAGTTCGGCTGTTGCAGAGAAATCAGCACCGAAGGCATGAAATTGGAGGTTCGCGAGCCGCTAGCCGTTGATGCCGCAGGCGCCGTCCACATTTCATTTCAGAATGTGAGCCTCGATCTCCCCGTGCGAGTCGTCCGCAGCGGAGAGGGATGCGATGGAGTGCAGTTTGTCTACGGTTCCGATGAGGAGCGCGACGAAGTCATCCGCTTTATCGCGCTGCTTGCCGCAGCCCCGCGCCGACCCGGGCCAGTCCTGCTCTGACTCAACAGACGATAGGAATCGGGACGAAACTGGCTGGTAGCCTCAGGTATGGCCACCCTGCTGGACGATGTTGGCCGTCGACAGGATAGGAGCGACCTCGGAGTCGCCTCGAACAACATATTGAACAATAAGCGAAATCCTGCGATTGGATGGATCTTCAGGTTTCTCAGGCAGGCGGAGCCGCTGGTCCGCGAAGCCCCGCACCTGGGAAACCTGGTTCGGCTGGATTCCTTCGGCTTGCATCATACGCCTGGCTTCGTTGGCCCTTTCTGTCGACAAGTCCCAGTTATCGTACTCACGATTTCCTGAGTAGGGTTTTGAGTCGGTGTGTCCCTCGATAGAAAGTTGGTTTGGCAGTTTGCCAAGTTCCTCCGCAAGTACCTTGAGCAATTCCACGAGGGCGGGCGTCGGCTTCGCGCTCCCCACATCAAAAAACGTGCCCTTCGCTGACTCCATCAGTTCGATGCGGAGCCCTTCTTGCGTAATTGTGATTTCAATCTGGTTCTTCAGCTTGTCCAATGGGTCGACGTGGTGGATTGAACGAAGAAGGTCCTCTTTCAGCTTTTGCATGTCTTCCTTCTTCAAGGCTACAAAATCGCCTGTGCCATTTTTGTTGGTTCCCACCACCTTCGCGAATCCTCGCGGGTCCTTGAAGTAGCCGCCAACCGCCTCCTGAACCTGTTTGCTGGCATTCATCATCCACAGCACGATGAACAGCGCCATCATCGCCGTGACAAAGTCGGCGTAAGCCACTTTCCATGCCCCGCCGTGGTGGCCCCCGTGGACAACCTTCTTCTTGACGATGATGACTTCGCTAGCTTTTGCCACGTTTTCCGTCCTGATCTGTCTCTACGCGGCCACTGCCGTGACCGGCTCATCCTTTTGCCGGCAAGCCTTGTCAACTTCCTGGAAGGTGGGCCGGACATGTTCTGGAATTGCGCGCCGCGCCATCTCGATTGCCAGTGAAGGCGAAATCCCCTTGATAAAGGCCAGCATGACCACGCGCAGCACGTGATAGGAAGCGTGCTCATTGTCCACAAGTTTTGAAAGGTTCGCGCCCAGCGGACCAACCACGCCGTAACAGAGCAGAATGCCCAGGAACGTGCCGACCAAAGCCGCAGCCACCTTGTGGCCAATCTCTTCCGGAGGGCCACCGAGGGAGCTCATCGTAACCACGACTCCAAGAACAGCGGCGACGATGCCCATGCCAGGCAGTGCGTCTGCCATGGTGCTGAGCGCTGTAGCCGACTCCGCCGCTCCCGCGTGATGAACATCCATGTCGATTTCCATCATCTGGTCGAGATCGAAGGCGCTCGATCCCCCGACGATCGCCATGCGCATCGTGTCGCAGACAAAGTCGCGAACGTGGCGATTTTTGAGGAAGTCCGGATATTTTGAGAACACCGCGCTTTTCTCCGGCTCTTCAATATCGCTCTCGATGCCGGCCAATCCGTCTTTTCGCGCTTTGTTGAAGAGGGTGTACATCATCTTGAGCAAATCAATATATTGACGCTTTGAGGACTGGGGCCCCTTGAGGATGTGGGCCAGGCCGCCGCCCACCTTTTTCAGCACATAGACAGGATTCCCTGAAAGCAAGGTCCCTATTGCAGCGCCGGCAATAATCAGGAACTCCGAGGGCTGCATGAGAACAAGCAATGGCCCCTTCTCCATGAGGAAACCGCCCAGAACTGCCGCGAATACTACAACGATTCCGATGATGGCATACATGTTCGATTTCCCTCTGCGGATCGCACAACGACAGACGATCTCGCTGACTTGCACCGAGGCATCTGGAGTGCTTTCTCTCTATCGGCACTCGCCGCATGAATTTCCAATGCGAATTGGCCCGAAAACAGCCAGCCCCCCGACATAACTACAAACGCAAGCCAGTGCAGTCCGGCTCTCCCGCTGAGCGGCTCGCAGGATCACGCTGCACCGATCACGCCGCTCCAGCTGAGATAAGGTGGCCGAATCCGGTCTGCAACAGTTCGCCGATCTTGTCCGCCGAGGCAGGCTTACTGAAGTAAAAGCCTTGAATCGTGTAGCACTGCTGCTTGCGAAGGAAGGCCAGCTGAGCTTCCTTTTCGACCCCTTCGGCCAGCACCGCCAGGTTCAGCGCCCGGGCCATCTCGATAATCGCGATCGCAATAGCCGCGCCGTCCGCATCGACCGGGACATCTTTGATAAACGAGCGGTCGATCTTGAGGCGATTAACCTTGAATTGCTTGAGATAACCAAGGCTGGAATAGCCGGTTCCGAAATCATCGATAGCCAGTGTCACGCCCAGTTCCCGCAGGCCAGCCGTGGTTGAAGACATCACATCGGCATTGGACAGCAGCAGGCTTTCCGTCAACTCCAACTCGAGCAGCTCCGGACTCAGGCCTGTCTCCCGCAGAACGTTGCCGACAAGTTCGGAAAAGCCCTGCTGACGAAACTGGATTGCCGAGACATTCACCGAGACTGGCACCGCCGGCAGACCTTTTTCCTGCCATGCTCGTGCCTGGGAGCAGGCCTTCCGCAACACCCACTCGCCGATGGGCACAATCAGGCCGCTGGTTTCGGCAATCTCAATAAAATTGTCCGGCGGAATCAGGCCCAGTTTGCTATGTTTCCAGCGCAAGAGCGCCTCAAGACCGGTGATCGCTCCGGTGCGGATGTCTACTTGCGGCTGGTACTCGAGAAAAAGTTCGTTGCGGGCGAGCACCTGACGCAAACCGTTTTCCAGCGTCA
>Ga0181520_10000399_pt1 | contig 96230 bp, 77 predicted proteins | sample PEATcosm2014_Bin_29_FD_132451 | JGI IMG/M metagenome (GOLD analysis project Ga0181520, IMG submission 132451) | Peatland microbial communities from MTU Mesocosm Facility, Houghton, MI, USA - PEATcosm2014_Bin02_30_metaG | ecosystem: Environmental > Terrestrial > Soil > Wetlands > Peat | place...
GAAGAAACGGCTGATCGAGGCCGCAGACCCGAAAGCGTTTGTTCACTCTCCTATGATACCGAAGCCGCTTCGCTCTGTTAAGTACTTTGCGATAATTCTATCTCCGACAGGCTCTCAGGCTGAGCCAGTTTCGCGGCGGTGAAATTCATTGGCGCCATGTCGCCACAGCAGCAAATTGTGGGTTGCCTCTTCGGTCCCTTGCCGTATTCGAGCCATACATAGTCGAGCTTCTTGTCAGCGCGCTCGGAAACCGACAGCCCGAAGTCTTCGAAGGCGGTCTCGATCGGCGCGCGGAGCGTGATGATTTTGGCGTTGAAGTACGCTGGTGACTTGCCGACTTCGCACGGCGTTGTCTTGATCGGCTCGGTAGATTCGGTCTGCCCGATTGCCATGATCGGCAGAAGCGTCACGGCGGCGAAGTCGGCCCTGGTCGCGGCGTTCATCAGGCCAATTCTAACGCCGTTACCCCCGCTCAAACCGCAAACACGCCCGTCCCAAATAGATTTCGTCCTCGGGCCTGAGCTTCTCGCCCCGCCGGTTGCCCCTTGGCACTTCGATGGAACGGCCGTCGCGGAAGACGCGCGTTCCGTATTCGCTTTCGTCGTCGCAGATGCGGTACTCGCCGGCTTCCATGCGGATGTGGGCGTGGCCGCGCGAGACGGTGCCGTTAGCTTCGTCGGCGCCTTCTTCGAAGACAATGTCGTTGCGGCGGATGACGCGCTGACCGGCGTCCACTAACTCAGCCATACGGCCGATGTTGGTGCGCGGCCTCGCCAGCGTGTAATCGGCTTGCTCGGCTTTGCCCCGAACTACTACCAGACGTGCGGGCGCGGGTGATTCGGCGGGCGCGGCGGCTAGCGGCTCAGTTTCGTAGGCAATTTCGAACGATCGGGGAATGGCAGGCGGGGCGCCCGCGTCGTTTGTGGGCCCGCCTGCCCCACCTTCGGCGGTGCGGACCTCCAGATGGAAGCCGCGCGGGATGTCGCAATGGGCGCTTTCCAGGGCCTCGCGGACGTCGTTCTCCAGCCGGCCGCCTTCGCCGAACGCGGTCTGAAAAAGCGCCCGCTTGCCTGCATCCGGCGCAACCAGCGTCACGGCGATCCGCGGATAGGGGAACACGCGGCGGCCGCGCGCCACCGTCTGGATTTTGGTTTCGATCTCTTCCAGAATGGCGCGGTGGACCAGCAGCAAATGGTCCGATTCCGCGGGGCCGAAAACCCGCTCGGTCCAGTGGCGGAAGCCGCGTTCAATGGTTTTTTCGATGCCGGTGAAGAGACTCATGGCTGAATCAGGCCCAGTTTGGCCGCTGCGTCAACAATTTCCGCTCCGGCGGGCGCCGCGGCCGTTCCGCCGTACACTCCATTTTCCACCAATATCGAGAAGGCAATCTTGCGCGCGCTGCCGCCGTAGGGCGCGTAGCCGATGAACCAGGCGTGCGAAGGACCGTCGGCCAGCTCGGCCGTGCCGGTCTTGCCGGCGATGGGCACGCTGGCCGCGGCGGCGCGGCGGCCGGTTCCGGAAGTCACCACCTCGCGCATGAACTTGGCCAGGGTCTGCGCGGCGGAGGCGTCCAGCACGGGGCGCGGCTCGTCGGTGCGCGCGTTATTCTCGTCGGTGATCCAGCGGCCTTGCGGCATGGCGCCGGCATTGGCCACGGTGGCGGCCACGCGCGCCAGTTGGAACGGCGACGCCACCACTTGCCCCTGTCCGTAGGACGATTGCGGCAGCGACTTGCGCAATTGCGCCGCCGTGCCGGGCGATGCCACCGCGATGCTGAGCAGGTTGGCAACGTCCAGCAGCGCTTCGGCGCCCACATCGTACGTGCCCAACTGCGCGAAGTAGGCGTTGCAGGAAACCACGATGCCGCGCTCCATATCCACTGTCCCGTGGGGGCTCGTATCTTCGACATCGTCGCGGATGGGGCGCGTCGATCCCTTCATGTAATTGCCCACGCGCCCATCGGGCAGACGGATGCACTGGTAGGTTTTGTGCGTCAGCGTTGCGTCCTTGCGCAGCGCGGCCATGGCGGTGACCACCTTGAACGTGGAGCCTGGCGGGTAGAGGCCGTAGCGCGCGCGGTCGAGATAGGGGTTGAGCGCGGGTTCGGGGGAAACCGCTCTCTGACGTTCGCGGCTCGGATCGGGGGACTGGATCGGGTCGGAGGCGCCGGTCAAATCGGGCTGCGGCAGGCTGACGGAAGCCAGCAGGTCGCCGGTTGCCGGGTCCAGAACCACGGCTGCCCCTTTGTCCACATTGGCTTGCTTCAATTGCTTCGCCAGGATCTCCGCCACTCGAACCTGCAGGCGCGCATCGATGGACATGTGTACGTCGCGCGGCCGGTCAAGCACGCGGCGGACGGCGGGGCTGTCGGGCTCGTAGCGATGCCGCAACAGCGGCACCAGCTCGCGGTAGTCGTAGCGAATGACGCGCTCCATCGCCTTGGTCTTGGGGTTCTTCACTTCCACCAGCGTGGGACGGTCGTCATAGCCGCGCAGACGACGGGCGGAATCGCGCTCCACGAAGGAGGTGTTGCCGGCGCCCCAACGCTCGCGCGTTCGCAGATCTCCCAGCAGGTCGAACGTCAAGCCGCCGAAGGGGTAGTGGCGGCTCTCCGAGCGCGGGCAGGCGCGGTCGATGTCGACGCCCAGTTGCTGGTACTCGGCGCGATGTTTTTCAAGCTCGGCCCAGTCGCCGGTGGCGAGCGGCAGGCCATTGCGGTCGTAGATGGACCCCATGGGAATGGAGTTCATGACGTCCTGGAACCGCGGGTTGTACTGGTAGCGCCTGGCGCCATCGGACTGCACCACCAGCGTGCCCTGGCCCATCGTTTCGGCGCTGCGCGCCACTTGCACGTACGCGGCTTTCGATAGCGCGATGGCCCCCAGGACGGCGAAAGCGATGCCTGCGGCGGCCACCGGGGCGCGAAATGGCGCCGCGTGGTCTTCCTGCTCCTTGGTGGCCGGAGCGGCGCGACCGCTGATGGAGAGCAGCATGCCGATCATCAGGAAGTTCATCAGCATGGCGGTGCGGCCGTAGCTGAGGAACGGCGTCACCACGCCGGTGAGCGGAAACGCGCCCAGAGCGCCGCCGGCGATAACCAACACCTGCAACGCCGTGGCCGCGGCTAGTCCGGAAGCCAGGAAGAATTCATAATCCGTGCGGGCGCGCAGGGCGATGCGGAACGCGCGCCAGACCAGGAACGCGTAGAGCGCAAACGCCGCCGCCACGCCCAGGAAGCCGCACTCCTCGCCCAGCGCGGAGAGGATCAGATCGGTGTGCGCGGCCGGCGCCAGTTGCGGGTCGCCCAGCCCGATTCCCGTGCCCGTAACGCCGCCCGTGGCGAACGCCCACAGTGAGTGCGCCAGTTGATCGCCTCCGTGCACCATGTTGTCCCACGGAGAAAGCCACATGGCCACGCGCTCGCTCACGGTGTGCGGAACGCCGAGGACGTAGCCGGCAGCGAAGCCCACAACCAGCAGACCCAGTCCGGCCGCCGGCACGAATGCGCTGCCCCGCGCCAGGCCGTAAAGCGTGAGGAACAAGCATCCGAAGATCAACGCCGGACCCATATCCTTTTGCAGGAAGAAGAAGACCAGCGAAAGGGCCACGCAAGCCAGCATGGGAATGGTGTATTCAAGCGGCGGGATATCGAAGCGCCGCGTGAGAGCGGAGACCGACGCGCGAGTCTCGCGCGCATGACGCAGCACGTCCCAGCGGCTCGCGAAATAGCCCGCCAGGAAGAGCACCAGCAGAATGCGTATGAGTTCCACCGGCTGGAAGCCGAGCAGGTTGACCTTGGCGTCGCTGGTTCCCGGACCGTATCCGAATACGATCAGCGCCACGGACAGCGTGAAACTGGCGAGCAGCGGAACGAAGCTCAGCTTGCCCAACAGGCGTTCGAAATCGAGTGCGCTCGAAACCGCCAATAGAACCGCTCCGCCTGCCACGCCTTGAGCGAAATCCACGAACAGCAGGTTGTCGCGGACGGGGTCGCGCAAGGCGATCATGAGGATCAGCCCGGCGCCCGTGAGTACGAGGACCGCGGGCAATAACAACTGGTCGCCGCGAAATCCACGGATGCTCCACCAGAAATGCGCCAGCAGAAACGCCGCGAAAAACACGCCGGCCCATAGGTAGAACGCGCGGCGGAACTGGACCGGCGTGCGGACCACCAACATGGTTTTCAGCTCGCGTACCTGCGCGGCCGTGAGCAGCGGCATGGAATCGCGCCCCGCCAGCCGGTCGCGGAGATCCTGCATCGCGCGGCCGCGGCCCAATTCACTGGCGGTAACGCGAATGCGCGCGATGGCGCCCACGTTCGAGAGCCCGCCGGAGACGTAATAGATCTTGCGCGCCGCCAGGTCGCGCTCGGCGGGATCGGGGAACATGGGATCGGGAGAGCGTGCGAGCACGTTAAGCAAATCTTCCCGCGCCGAAAGGGCGTTCAGATCGAGAACGCTTTTCGCGGTTAGCCCGTTGGCGATATCCGCAAGAGGCTGGGTCTTGGTTTTATAGACCTGGTACAAGCCCGCGCCGACAAGCAACGCGGCGGCCGTGGCCCAGGCGAACTCGGAGCGCCGCCATGAGAAGCGGCTGCCGCGCGCGCGCCGGATCTGGGCGCGTTCGGAGGTTTGACTGCGCGTTACGGCCATAAGGTGGCTTTGCTATTGGTGGCGCGGGCGATTCGCCGGCGAATCGTGGCTGGTCCTTTGCTCATGGGTGAAACAGTCGGTGCAACAGCCCTCCTGCATCCTGGTCGCCAATTTGTTCCAGGCGGAGGTTCACGCTGTCCAGGTCGTTCTCGATCTTGCTAATCTGTTCCGTCGCATTGGCATACGGCTCAATGCTCTGGTACAGCTTGAGCGCGGTCTGGTAGTCCTGCGCGGCGCGCGATACTTGATCCTTTTCCTGCGGCAGCCCGCGCACGCTGAGCGAATCCAGCCAGAGCCGGTCGGCCCGGTCGCGATAGCCGTCGGCAAGCTGCAGTTGGTCACGGTTGCCGAGTTTATAGCCACGGTCGGCTGCCTGCTTGAGCGCTTCGTTAGCCTTGTCGATGTCCTTGAGGCCATAAACGTACACGCGCGCCAGGCCCAGTTCCGGGTCGGGCGAGCGGGGCAGCAGGCTCTGGGCCTCGTTGAAGTCCGCTACGGCTTCGTCCAGTTCCTTGGGGTTGCGGTGAACCGTGCCGTTGATGCGCGCGATGTGTCCGTCGCACAAGCGCAGTTCACCGCGCGTCGTGTCGTCCGGGTCCGCCTCCAGCGCGTGCGACAAGTACGTGCGGGCGCGCCGCCAGTCGGTCTCGTACAACGGTTGCGCATCGTTGCGGTATGAGGCGATCACGCGCCCGGCCGCCTCCACGAACTTCTGTTTCACCACGTCTCGCGGGCCCCGTAATAACCAGGACGAGGAGTGACCGGTGGAAAGTTCCGTCCACCGGTCCCAAATCTTTCCAAGGTCGGTAATTTGCTCAGTTTCCACCTGCCGCTCCAGTTCCTGGCCGCGCCCGTAAAGCCGGAAGCCGGAAATCATCGACCACGCCATATACAGGACGATCAAGGCCGCCAGCGCCGCAACCCCGCGCATGAAGAGGACCAACTGCGCGCTGGGCGGTTTCCTGGCGTGCGCCGTGTTGGGCCAAAGCTCCTTGGAAGCGGTGGAGGCAGTCGCGCGCGTTTCCGAACCCGTGGAGCCGGAAGGCTGGCCGGGAGTGCTGCCAAACCGAACGCCGCGGCGGGTGGCATCGGTATCCGAATCCCGCTGGCGGAAGGTGCGGCGCGTGGCGTCCAAATCCTCGGTTGCGGCGCGCACCGGCTCGCCTCGCCGGAACGCGCTCAGGTCGGCCGCGAAATCGCGCGCCGTGGCGTAGCGCACCTCCGGGTCGGGCGCCATCGCCTTGGAAAGGATGCGGCGCAGCGGCTCCGGGCACGGGTCCGGCGCCGGCGGCGGCGGCACGCGCGAGCGGATCATGCGCTCCAGTTGCTCGGTGTTGGAGGCGTGGTACGGTTGCAGGCCCGTGACCATTTCGTACAGCGTCACGGCCAGCGACCAGAGGTCGGAAAGCGCGCTCACATCGCCGGAATCCAGGCGCTCGGGCGAGGCGTACGGCACGCTGCCGAACTCATTGCGCGTGAGGCGGCGCGAAAGCGAAAGCGCCTTGGCGATCCCGAAATCGAGGACGCGCACCTCGCCGTGGGAATCGATGCGGATGTTCTTCGGCTTGATATCGCCGTGCACGATGCCATGGAAATCCTTGCCGTCGATGACTACCTGCAGGTTGTGCGCGTTCTCCAACGTCTGCGCCACGGCCATGGCGGCGTCGGCGGCAAACTCCACCGCCAGCGGCCCGCCCTTCATCAACTCGGCGAGATCCTGGCCATCGATGTATTCCATCGCGACGAAAAAGTAGCCCTCCAGGTCGCCCGAATCGTGGACGCGCGTCACATGCGAATCGATAGCGGCCAGCCGCGCCTGCAACTCCGCGCCGCGCCGCTCGGCCTCAATCGAAGCGCACGTATCGGCATCCTCGCTGTGTTCGATCAGCTTGAGCGCCACCACGCCGTTGGCTTCGGTGTCCTGTGCCAGGTATACATCGGCCATTCCGCCGCGGCCCAGCTTGCGGATGATCTCGTACTTTCCGAGTTTGCGGCCGGCCGGTGCGATCACTGCTTCTTACCCCCGGCCGGTTTCGCGTCGATGAAGGTGTTGTGCGCGCGCACGTCCTTCATCGCGATCTCGGCAGGCAACTCCACCTGGATGGCATTTTTGTCGAACAGGTTGCCCTCGATCGCCGGCCGCGCGCCATCGCGGGCCGTCAGGCCGGTCTTGTTGCCGCGTAACGTATTGTGCGAAATCAAGGGTTCCGATGGACCGGTAATCAGAATGCCGGCGCCGCTCGAATCGTGAACTGAGTTGCCGCGCAACAAGTTACTGCCGGCGCCGCGAATTTCAATTCCGACCCCCGCTCCGTCCACGTCCAAATCTTCCAATTCCACATCCGAATCCGCGAGCACGATTCCCGCCGAAAGCGGAGCCTGGCCGCCCCCGACAATGCGCAAACCGGTGACACGCGCGTTCCTGACGTTCTCGGCGATCACGGCGGGGCCATTGCTCATGGGGGCCGCGCGCAGGATGGCGTCGCGCGTACGCAAGTTCACGCCGCTCTTCAGGCGAACCTGCTCGCTGTACTCTCCGGCCAGAACCTCCACCGTATCGCCCGGGCGAGCCGCAGCCAGCGCGTCCGAAATGCTCGAAAACGCGGCGCCGGGGCCAACCCGCAGCACCCGCGCCGGGCGGACGGGCGGAGGCTTCGGGTTCCACGCGTCGCGTGAAATCCACATACCAGCGGCCGCCAACAGCAACCCGTACAAGAACACCGCCGGCCGGCTCGAAAACAGGCCCCAGCCGCCCCACGCGACAACCGGCGCGGGAGCTGTGAACTGCGGACCCTCCACCACGATTACCGTTACGTTGTCCTTGCCGCCGGCGCCATTCGCCGTGGCGATCAACTCGCGCACGGCCGCTTCCGGGTCGCCCGCGTGGCTCTCCACCGCGCGCCGGATCGTGGGTGAAGGCACCAGATCGCTCAGCCCGTCGCTGCACAGCACCAGCGCGGCATCGGGTTCGAAGGGAATGCGCTGCACCTCGATGAAATCCGCGTCTCCCGGCTCATGCTCCTCGGAGCCGACGTCGCGGAAAACTTCATTTCGCCGCGGGTGAGTCATGGCCTCTAATTCGGTCAGTTCGCCGCTTTCCTCGCGTTCTCCCACGGGCGAATGGTCGTGCGTGATCTTGCGGATGGCCCCGCGCCGGACCTGGTAGAGGCGCGAATCGCCCACGTGTCCCACCACCGCCGAGCCGTTCTCCAGCAGGACCAGCGTGAGCACGCACGCCATCCCTTCCCACTCCGGGTTGGAACGGGCGGCGCGCAGGATTTCGTTGTTGGCCACGGCGATGGCTTCGCGAATGCGCTGCTCGGCCGTGCCCGTCTGCCGTTCCAATCGCGCGCGCACGCGCTCCACCGCAATCTCCGCCGCCTTTTCGCCGGCGGCCTGCCCGCCGATGCCGTCCACCACCAGAAAGAGGCCGCGGTCGGCGTCCACGTAAAACGCGTCTTCGTTGTTCCGGCGCACCAGCCCAGGATCGCTCGCCGCCGCGCACCTCACGTTGGTCTTAACCATTCGATGTGCTTCGGAATTCGAGGAACAGCACGTCGGCCAGGCCGATCCGCGCCTGCTCCGGCACCGGCGCTTCCAGGTTGCTGTCGCGCTTCTCGCCGTCCACGAATTCCACGCTGGAAGGAGCCTTCTCGCCGTTGATGGTGGTGCCCAGGCGGCTCAGGTCCTTGAGGAAGAACTTGCCGCTCGCCGGATCGCGCCGCAGCCGGAAGTGCTCGCGCGAAACGTCGGGCAGCGTGTCGAATTTCAGATCGGTCCAATAGTCCCGCCCGCCGCGCCCGGCCACAATCTCGTCCTTGGTCATGCGGTAGGTCTTGCGCCCGCTATTGTCCTCGTATTCGATGGTGGCGCAGGCAGCCTGGCCGGCGGGTTCCGCGGCCTCCGGCGCTTTCTCGTAAACCGGCTGCGCGGCTGTCTGCGCGCCGCCCATGCGCCGCGTGGCGATGCGCTTGGTCATAGACCCGGCCCCGAATTCGGCCTTGGCGGGCATGGCCAACTCTGAATAGATCACAATGTCGCCCGGCTCCGCATCGTCGTCCGTGTTTTCGAGAATGGTAACCTGCCAGCCGCCATCGGGAGGCGTAATCTGCGGTTCCGAGCGTCGCGAAAGCTTCAGACGTTCCACCAGCGATGCGCGGTTGAGCGATTCCAACTCCGCATCGAGCGCCCGCCGCGCCTCATCCACGATGCGCGGAACGATGCCGCGCAGCCGTTCCATATCGCCAGGATGGATGTACACGTGATAGACGGCAGGCGCGAGCGTGGAGTAGTGCAGCGGCTCCAAACCCTCCCGCATATTCCGCACGATCTCGAGGATGATCTCCCGCGCAGTGACGGGTTTAGCAGCGGCCGGACGGTCCATGGGAACCCTCATCCAATCTTAGCAACCGGTAGGGAGGCTGCGGCTATGGAACAAACTCGAGCCCTCTGCCGCCAACGCTGCAATTTGTGGCGCTTACCATGCAAGCATCGCCGCACCTCCCGTGGTAGGGAAATGGGTCCCCTTCGCACGGCCCGCAAAGCTCGCAGTCCGCACAAAACAACGCTGCGGGTACGGCGTTCGGCGGCATGCGGAACGTCGCCTGGTACAGCCCAATCGCGCCCGGCACGAGGCTGGCGGACACCGTTGCGACGGGGCTGGTATGCGGCAGAAAATTACAGAACAGCTTCCCCTTTATCGGGCTGGCCGTTGTGGCGGACGCTGGAGCGCCGGTCTCCGGCTGGTTCTCCACCGGGCCGAGGCCCGTGAAGTAGAGCCGGAACGTATCCCCAGGCCCGGGCTGCCCGGGCGGTGGCCCCGTCGCATCGCCATTGGATGCCTTCATCCCGAACAGGTTCGGCTCGCCCGGACCTGCCGGCTCAAGAGCGATGCCGTACGGCCGCGCCAATACCATGCCGTTCTGCTCAAACGGCGATGGGCCCGAATCGACAATCCGAAACGGGACGGTTCCAGTAGACGCCGACCACGGGATCTGTATATCAAGCTGCCCCGGCTTCGCCGCCAGCACCGGCGCCGGCTGGTTGTCGATCAGGATTCGGTTCTTCCAGTCGCTCGCAGAGCCTGTAAAAGCGGCGCCCCTCATGTGGAGCAGCGAGCCGAACCCCCACGAACCGCCGGTGCCAGCCACGTACGCCGGGGCCGGAATGAGCGTATCGACGGCGCCGGTTGAAAGCGTGACCTTCACCAGACGCCCGGCCGTTGTGACCAGAAACACCAGATCGCCGGAGCCGCTCAGCGTTCCGTCGGTAACCAGTTCGCCCTCCGCCAGCGGCATCGGCTCGGTTTTCCCCGAGGGCACATCCGAGAGGTACGCACGGCCTTCCGCGGCGTTGTTATCGCCGACCCGGAACAGCACACGCTGCCCGTTGTTCGAAAGGCCCAACATCGTCGCGATTTGCGGAAAGTGCTGGGGGCCCGTCTGCACGCCAAGCGTGAAAAGGGCGGAGTCGCGTCCCGATGCCAGGTCCCTTGCGACAACTTGTCCCCCTCCGACTAAGACAACCGTGCTCGCATCGTCGCTCAGCGCCAAAGGCTGTACCATCCGGGACCGGTACGGCGCGAGGGGAGTGAACTTGCCGGCCTTCCACACGCCTGCTGGGGTCGCCAGAGACAGGCCTCCTCCGGGCGACAGCGACGCCAGGAAGGAACCATCGGATGCGAGGGCGAACGCGGATGAACCGCAGCACGGCGGCGCAGGGACGGTGGTACGCTCGCCCGTGCCGATTTCCACCAAGGTCGCGCTACGCGCGATCGGACTGCCATTGTCCGCCGTCAGCAGCGCCCATTTGCCATTCCGGCTCACGTGCACGGATCCCGTGCCAAGGTCCAGATTCTTCCCCCCGCGGAACATCAATTCGCCGCAACTGCCCGCGCCGCCGTCGCAGACGCCGTGCAGCGTGAGGCCCACCACCTCGCCGTCGCCTGAAACCCACGGCGCGCTTACGCGAAGCATCAGATGCCGCCACTGCGGCCCAAAGGTCTCAGCCTCGGCGATCATCGCGGCGCCTTCCGGCCCGAAGCGATATAGCCGATCTTGCTCCGGCAGTAGCTTCCCGCTGTTCTTGAGCGTCAGCTTGGAAGTGAAGTAAAGGTACTTTCCGTCGTCGGTGGCCGTTAAGTGCGAGAACTGCGCACTGAGCGGCAACGCCAGCCCCGCGATCAGCATCGCGGCGTGGCATACCACCTTGTGGGACATAGATTGGCCAGATGGTAGCGCGCCCCAATTCCGGACGCAAGGCCCCGCTGCCCGCTGAGCCTATTCCACCGTTACGTGCGTGCCCTTGCGCTCCTCGCGCGAAAGATGGGCAATCCGGTCGTCGATGACGCTGCGAATGCCTTTCAGAAACTCCACACGGGCATTCCGGAAGTGGCCGTGGCCGGCTTCCGACATGCGCTGCTCAATCATCGGCAGGATCGTGCAAAACAGGCAGCCGGGACGCGCCGCTCCGGCGCTGGCGGTTTTCTCCTCTTCCATACTCAACTCTCCTTCATTTCCACGGTCAGAATTCTATTCTCCAACGTTGCGCGGCTGGGCGAAAGGGCGGCCATTGAAACCGGCAGGCCGATGTGCCGCCGCAGCGTTCCGATTTCCACCACCAATTCATCGCCCTTCTTGAATAAGCCCACCTCGCCCTTCACCGCGAACGGCAGGCGCAGACGGATTTCATAGTGCCCGTCGCGCTTGGCGAACGTGTACGGCGCCTCCGTGCGGCCCACCGCGGCGGGGTCTTCGGTCTCGGCGTACAACGAGCGGGCCAGTTCCTCCAGGCGCTCGCGCCCCAGCACTTCATGCGTGAACAGCGGCACCCGCTTGACCGGCGCCGGCGCGAAGTACGCCTCGATTTCCTCCATGATCCGCTCCTGCGACGCGCGCCATTCCTGGAACCACTCGTCTTTGATCGCCGCCGGCAGCACGCGGTTGACAATAATCCCGTCCACCGTCAGCCCGTGCAAGGTAAAGTACACATACGCGCGCTGCGTCTCCCGCAGCACCATGCGCTCCGGGTTGGTGACCAGCCGGACGCTGGTGATTTTCGCGTCCTCCAGAAGCTCCACCACGCCGTCCAGCTTCCCGAAAAGCGCCTGGATGTTGGCGAAATAGGTGTCCGGCGGCAGTTCCACCGGCGAAACGCGGTTCGCCAGCGGACGCACGGCCTTCAGAAGCCCGCGCTGGAACGGGAAAATGTGCTTCATGTACCACTCGAGCGTGGTCGGCATGCTGACGAAACGCAGCGATTCGGCGGTCGGCGCGCAATCGAGCACGATCACGTCGTAGCGCTCCTCGCGCCGGAACTGGTTTACATACATCATGGCGCTCAGTTCCTCCATGCCCGGGAGGATCGCCAGTTCCTCGGCCTCCACGTCGCTGATTCCGGTGGTGCGCAGCACGGAAATCACGTAGGAGGAGATCTCGCGCCAGTGCTCTTTGATTTCCTTCTGAATGTTGACTTCGTGGACGGCCAGGCGCCCGTCGATGGAGTACGGGTCGCCCGTCTTGCCGTGAAACAACTCCGTTTCGAGGTCGAAAGCGTCCGCCAAGCTGTGGGCGGGGTCCACGCTCATTACCAGCGTACGGTAGCCTAAACGGGACAATTGCAGCCCGGTGGCAGCCGCAAGACTGGTTTTCCCGACGCCTCCCTTGCCGCTGAACAGAAGGATGCGCATACCTTATGTTACGGCAGGAGGCTGCGTGAGGTTTCCGGGGCAATCGGCCGATAAGACAGGCATGTTCGAGTGGAAGGAAGAATTCAGCGTACGGATGCCGCACATCGACGCGCAGCACCAGGAGTTATTCCGTCTGGCGGAGAACCTGTACAAGGCGATGTCGGCCGGCCACGGCAAGGCCGCGCTGGAGGAAACCCTCGACCGGCTGGTGCGTTACACGGAAGACCATTTCTCCGCCGAAGAGCGCCTCATGCGCCTGAACGACTACAACGCCCAGGTGGGGCACAGAACCGAGCACCAGGCGCTCACCCGGCAAGTACGGCAGTTTCAGGCCGATTTTAACAGAGGCCGGACCACTATGGCCGTCCCCGTTCTGCAGTTCCTGCGAAACTGGCTCGAAACTCACATCAAAGGGTCGGACATGAAACTGGCGACCTTCATCCGGCAAAGGACGGCGGCGTAGAGACTACTCGCCGGCGCTCTTTTTCAGTTCGGCCAGCGCGGCCAGCACTTCTTCGCTGTGCGGATTCGGATTGACCTTCACATACACCTTCCGAATCACCCCCTGCGGGTCGATCAAGAACGTGTTGCGCGCGGCGACCGCCGGACCCATGGAACCGTACTTGGCCACCACCTCGTGCTTCTCGTCCGACAGCAGCTTGAACGTCAGGCTTTCCTTGGTGCAAAACTGCACATGCGAGTCCACCGAATCCACGCTGACGCCCAGAATCACGGCCTTCGCCTTGTCGTACTGCGCCAGGTCCCGCTGGAAATTGTGGGCCTCGATGGTACATCCCTGCGTCATATCTTTCGGGTAGAAATAGAGCACCACCCACTTGCCGCGATAATCGGACAGGCTGACGGGTTTGCCTTCCTGCGAATTTAGCGTGAAGCCGGGCGCGGCCTGGCCAACGGCCGGTATGTCGTCCGCGCGGACTACCGAAATTGCGGTGAACGCCACGGCCGAAGCGAATAACACGGCCGGAATCGCGCCTGCGACCATCTTTGAAAACCTCATGTTCCCATTCCCTCCCTGAATGCGTTTGCCGCGCTTGGAGCGGCGCCTCCAGATATAATACACGCTTCGATAGCTTGGCGTGTCAAGGGGTGGAATCGCATGCGAAAGACCTGTTTTCTTGCGTTGTTGGCGGTTTTCGGCGCCGCCGCGGCCGGCCGGCGTTCTTCGTTCGACGAGAATTGGAAATTTCTCAAAGGCGATGCCTCCGGCGCCGAGCAGCCCGCTTTTGACGACAAGACCTGGCGTACGCTCGACCTGCCGCACGATTGGGCCATTGAAGGTCCGTTCGATGTCAAATTCGGCTCTTCCACCGGCGGTCTCCCCATCGGCGGCACGGGCTGGTATCGCAAGCATTTCACCGTGCCCGCCGCCGACAAAGGCAAGTTCTACTCCATCGAGTTCGATGGCGCCATGTCCAACTCCACCGTCTGGCTCAACGGTCATGAGATCGGCGGCCGTCCGTACGGCTATAGCAGTTTCGAGTTCGACCTCACGCCCGATCTCAAATTCGGCGCGGAGAACGTAATTGCCGTGCGCCTGATGCCCGAGCAATCCTCCTCGCGCTGGTATCCGGGCGCGGGCATCTACCGCAACGTCTGGCTGGTGGTCACCGGGCCCGTCCACGTCGCCCACTGGGGGACTTACGTCACCACCCCGGATGTTTCGGCCGCCGGCGCCACCGTCTCCGTGAAGAGCACCGTCCGCAACCGCAATACCGCGCCCGCCCATGCCACCGTGGAAACGTCCATTCTGGATGCCGCCGGCAAGCAGGTTGGCCGCCAGTCCTCGGAAGCCGACATGGCGGCGCAGGGCGCCGCCATCGTCGCCGCAACCATTAAGGTGTCCCAGCCGCACCGCTGGGATACGCGCGATTCGTACCTATATCAGGCGGTCACCACCGTGCGCTCCGGAAGCCAGGAACTCGACCGCTATGTCACTCCCTTCGGAATCCGCACCATCGAGTTCAACCGCGACAAGGGCTTGCTGCTCAACGGCCGCGCGATGAAGATCAACGGCGTCTGCGATCATCACGACCTTGGCGCGCTGGGAACCGCCGTCAATCGCCGCGCCACCGAGCGCCAACTGGAGATCCTCAAGGGGATGGGCGTCAACGCGTTGCGCACCAGCCACAACCCGCCCTCGCCCGAAATGCTCGATGCCTGCGACCGCATGGGAATCCTGGTCATGGACGAAGCCTTCGACATGTGGCGCATTCCCAAAGTGCCCAACGGCTACTCGAAATACTTCGACCAGTGGGCCGAGCGCGATATGCGCGACATGCTCCTCCGCGACCGCAACCACCCCAGCGTGATGATGTGGAGCATCGGCAATGAGATCCCCGAACAGAATCGCGCCGATGGCTGGGAGACCGCCAAGATGCTTACCGGCATCGCGCACGAAGTGGACCCCACGCGCCCCACCACGTCCGCCATGAACAACTGGCAGGCTGCTATGAAAACCGGCTTCGCAGACCAGGTGGATCTCAAGGGCTTCAACTACCAGCCCATGCAGTACGCGAACATCCAAAAGGACCATCCGGCGTGGATCGTCTTCGGCTCCGAGACCGACGGGTGCTCCAGCTCGCGGGGCGTCTACGATCTGCCCGTCGCGAACAGCTTCAATCGCGCCGAGCACCAGGTGTCGAGCTACGACGTGGTGGCCCCTTCCTGGGCGTACTGCGCCGATGTGGAGTTCGACGCGCAGGACCGCCTCCCGAACATTCTAGGCCAGTTCACCTGGAGCGGGTTCGACTATCTGGGCGAGCCGTGGCCCTGGGACGGCGCGCAGGGCTGGCCGTCGCGCAGTTCCGATTGGGGTACCGTGGATCTGGCCGGCTTCCCCAAGGACCTTTATTACCTGTACAAGAGCAAGTGGACCGCCGAGCCCATGGTCCACGTTCTGCCCCATTGGAACTGGGCGGGGCATGAGGGCCAGACCATCCCAGTCATGGCCTTTTCCAACGCCGATGAAGTCGAGTTGTTCGTCAACGGGAAATCGCTCGGCAGAAAGAAGCCGGGTGTGGATACGGTAGTCATCCCCGTGGGCAGGAACGTATCGCCGGATCTGAAATTCACCTCGAAGTACCGTCTGGAATGGGACGCGCCCTACGCGCCCGGTTCCTTGCGCGCGGTGGCCTACAAGAATGGCAAGCAGGTGGCCGTGGATGAAATTCGCACCGCCGGGGCGCCCGCGCGCGTGCGCCTGCTCCCTGACCGCGCGAAGATTTCCGCCTCTGGCGACGATCTTTCCTTCATCACCGTTCGCATCGAAGATAAAGACGGCAACCCGTGCCCGCAGGCCGCCAACCGAGTCCATTTCAAAGTGGAAGGCGCCGGCAAGATCGAAGCAGTCGACAACGGCGACGCCGCCAGTATCGAGCCATTCCAGGCCGACTATCGGACAGCCTTCAACGGCCTGGCCCTGCTGATCGTCCGCTCGAAAGCCGGCCAGCCCGGCCGTATCCAGGTGACCGCCTCTTCCGACGGCCTGCAGACGGCCGCCGCCACCCTCACCGCGGCCCGCTGATGCTCTCCAGGAAGGAACGCACCCTACGCGCCCTCAAGCGGGAACCGGTCGACCGGCTGCCTACGCAATCGAACTACACGCGCGCCATGGGCCGTTTGCTGGCCGCGCATTTCGGCATCGCCGAGGCCGATCTGCCCGAGCGTTTGGGAAATCACCTGCTCCGCGTCGACATAGACTACGCTCGCCGCACGAACGCCGATGGATCGGTCGAATTCGACTGGTGGGGCGCCGGCTGGCATACCCGCACCGAGGGTTACTGGCCCGCGTTCGCCCCTCTCAAACATTCGCTGGATCTCGATCGCTACCCTTGGCCCAATCCCAACGAGCCGGCGCTTCTCACCACGGCTCGGCGGACCATCGCGCGCGATGGCGCGTCCAGTTTCATTGCGCCCAATCTAGGCATGTGTCTCTTTGAGCGGGCCTGGTCGCTGCGCGGATTCGATGCCACACTAATGGATATGCTGGAACGCCCCGAATGGGTCGAGGATCTCCTGGACCGCATCGCGGAGATTCAGTTTTGCCTCTGCCGCAGGTTCGTCGCGGCCGGCGTCGCAGGCGGCTATTTCGGTGACGATTACGGCGCGCAACGCGCCATGCTGTTCTCGCCGCGCTTGTGGCGCAGGCTCATCAAACCGCGCCTCGCCAGGCTGTTCGCGGTCTTCACGGACGCCGGCCTTCCCGTGATCCTGCATTCCGATGGCGATATCCGCGCCATCCTGCCCGATCTGGTTGAGATTGGGCTCACCGCGCTCAACCCCGTGCAGCCCGAGGTCCTCGACCACGCGTGGCTGCGAAAAGAGTATGGGGCCAGGCTCAGTTTCTATGGCGGAATTTCGACGCAGGGCGTGCTGCCCGGCGGCTCCGTGGAGGATGTGCGCGCCGCGACCCTTGCGTGCGCGCGTGCGCTGGCGCCCGAAGGAACCGGGCTGCTGCTCGGCCCTTCGCACCGCATGCAATCCGATATTCCAGCCCGTAATGTGGAGGCAATGCTCAATGCTTTCGACGAAACAACCCGCTGATTCGACGCTGCGTTCGCAGGCCCGCGCCGAGCGCGTCGCGGCGTGCTTCCGCCAGACATTCGGCGGCGATCCCGACCTGTGGGCGCGTGCGCCCGGACGGGTCGATTTGATGGGCAGCCACACGGATTACAACCTGGGCTTCGTCCTCACCCTGCCGATCGGCCGGGACACCTGGATCGCCGCCCGCCGCCGCGACGGCCGAACCGTGCGCATCCATTCCATGAACCTCGACGCCGGGGATGAGTTCCCTCTCGATGCGATTAGCCAGGTCCCCGAATCGCGCTGGTGCAATTATGTGCGCGGCGTCGCTGCCATCTTGCAAGCCGAAGGTCTCCCGCTCGCGGGCTGCGACTCCGTGATCCACAGCACTGTCCCGATCGAGAGCGGTTTGAGTTCCTCCGCCGCCCTGGAGTGCGCGCTGGCCACGGTCTTCGAGGGGTTAGGCGATTGGAGCCTCACGCCCGAACGGAAGGCATTGCTGTGCCAGAAGGCCGAAAACCAGTTCGTGGGCGTAAACTGCGGAATTCTCGATCAGTATTCGTCCTGCCTGGGGCGCGAGGGATGCGCGCTGCTGCTCGATTGCCGCGACCTTTCGACGCGCGCCGTGAAAATTGCGGACGGCATTCAGGTCGTCGTCTGCAACACCATGAGCCAGCGCAGGCTATCGGGCGGCGAGTATTCCCAGCGCAGGGCCGATTGTGAGCGTGGCGCCGCCGCGTTGCACGTGAACGCGCTGCGCGATGTAACACCGGCAATGCTGGCGGCGAGACGCAGCGAACTCCCGGAGCAGGTTGCGAAGCGCTGCGACTTCATCGTGGCCGAGAGCGCGCGGGCCGAATCGCTGGCCCAGGCGCTCACCGGGGGCGACCGTGCGGCCGCCGCCAGGCTCTGCGCCGATTCGTTTGCGGGCGCGCGCGACCTTTACCAGATCTGCTCGCCGGCCATGGAAACCATGATGGAAGCAATGCTCGCCGCGCCGGGCGTCATCGGCGCGCGGCAGGCCGGGGCGGGATTCGGTGGCTGCATGGTCGCCCTGGTGGATGGGGCAAGCGCGGACGCCTTCCAGGCCTCCGTGCGCGATGCCTATCTCACCGCGGCCCAGGTGCTTCCAGAGATTTACCCCGTGGAAGCCGCGCAGGGCGCCGGCCTGTTCCGCAAGGAAGATATCGTCAAATGAACCTGGAGACGCTGCCAAGCCTGACTACCGCCTATGATGTCCCGCCACAGCAGGCTGCGCAATTCCAGCGTCAGGGCCACATCCTCCTGCGCGGTGTCGCTTCCGTGGAAGAAGTGGCGGCGTACCGCGGCATCATCCTCGCGGCCCGCGACCGCTTCGGAGCGGAACGCACCCCACTGGAGACCCGCGACACATACGGCAGGGCGTTCCTGAAGGGCATGAATCTGTGGGCCAAGGACGAAGGAGTGCGTCGATTTGTCCTGGCCTTCCGATTCGCCAGGCTTGCAGCCGACCTGCTTGACGTACGCGGCGTCCGCATCTACCACGATCAGGCATTGCTCAAGGAACCGGGCGGTGGAATCACGCCGTGGCATCAGGACCAGCACTACTGGCCGCTGGACACGAACGCCACCGTCACCATGTGGATGCCGCTGGTCGATGTAACTCCCGAAATGGGCGCCATGCGCTTTGCCTCGGGATCCCACCGGGACGGCTACCTCGGCGACATGCCCATCGGCGACGAGTCCGAGCGGCTCTTTAAGCGGTATATTCAAACCCGCGGTTACAAGATTGCCCCTGGAGCGGCGATGAAGGCAGGCGATGCCACCTTCCACCAAGGTTGGACTCTGCACAGCGCGCCCGCCAACGCCACGGATCGTACCCGCGAAGCCATGACGGTGATTTGGTATGCCGACGGCGCCCGCGTGTCGGAACCCGATAACTTCAACCGCCAGCGCGATCTGAAGACGTGGCTGCCCGGCCTGAAGCCCGGCGATCTGGCGGCAACGGACCTGAACCCCCTTGTTTTCCGCCGCTGAGGGGAGCTGACCGCCGGCCTCTCAGCTTCGCACTCGGTACATGGAGTACAATAGCCTTTCCCATGCTGGAACACTCCAAGTATTTGCTCGCCGATAGCCAGATCCCCAACGTCTGGGTCAACGTGCTGCCTTCGTTGAAAGAGCCGCTCGCCCCGCCGCTTAACCCGCAGACCCGTGCGCCGCTCACGCCGCAGGATCTGGCGCCCATTTTCCCGATGGAGCTGATCCAGCAGGAGTTCTCTCCCCAGCCGGAGATCGATATCCCCGGCGAAGTCATGGACATCTACCGGCTCTGGCGCGCCACACCGTTATACCGCGCGCGGCGCCTGGAGAAGGCGTTGGACACTCCCGCCCATATCTATTACAAGTACGAGGGCACCAGCCCGGCAGGCAGCCATAAGCCGAATACGGCTGTAGCACAGGCGTATTACAACAAGCGCGCGGGGATCAAGCGGTTGGCGACCGAAACCGGAGCCGGACAGTGGGGAAGCGCTCTGTCGCTGGCCTGTCAGCTTTTCGGGCTGGAATGTACGGTCTATATGGTGCGCGTCAGCTACGATCAGAAGCCCTACCGCCGCATGATGATGCACGTGTGGGGAGCGGAGGTGTTCCCCAGCCCCAGTGATCACACCAATTCCGGCCGGGCGGTGCTGGCCGCGACGCCCGATACCGCCGGCAGCCTGGGCATCGCTATCAGTGAGGCTGTGGAGGACGCGGCTACGCATTCGGACACCAATTACGCCTTGGGCAGCGTGCTCAACCACGTGCTGCTGCACCAGACGGTGATCGGGCAGGAAGCCAAGCTGCAGATGGCGCTGGCGGGCGAGGAGCCGGAAGTGGTGATCGGCTGCGTCGGCGGCGGCAGCAATTTTGGCGGTTTGGCGCTGCCGTACGTTCTAGACCGGCTTGCCGGGAAGGGCCCGCGCATTGTCGCCGTGGAGCCCTCCGCCTGTCCTACCCTTACCAAGGGCCGCTTCACCTACGATTTCGGCGATACCGCCAAGTTGACGCCCCTGATCAAGATGTACACGTTAGGCCACGACTTCATGCCGCCCGGCATCCACGCGGGAGGCCTCCGTTACCACGGCGCTTCGCCGCTGATCAGCCATTTGCTGGAGCACGGCTACATCGAGGCCAAAGCCTATACCCAGACCCCCGTTTTCGAAGCCGCCATCCAATTCGCCCGGACAGAAGGGATTCTGCCGGCTCCCGAATCTTCGCACGCCATCCGCGCCGCCGTCGACGAAGCGCTGGCCGCGCGGGAAGAGGGCCGCGCCAGGGTGATTCTGTTCAACCTGAGCGGCCACGGCCATTTCGACCTCTCCGCCTACGAAAATTACCTGGGCGGCAAGCTCCAGGACTATGAGTACCCCAGCGCGGAAATCGAAAGGGCCATGGCAGCGATCTAAACTGCCCGCCAAAACACCCCAATATGTGGGTATCATTTTGCCCACATATACCCGCCTCTTGGTGCATCACAGGACTTTTGGGGTGTAAAATGCGTTGCATTTGCAAGCCAGTAGTGCTAAATTTATCCATGAAGGCCTAGTACCAGTAGGTCTTCTGGTTCTTGACTGGTTTGATCTCTTAATGTTTGCAAGCGCGCTCATCATCGGGTTTTCGCTCGTCCTCTTGGTGTATTGGTTTCGTTATAGTTGTGCGCTGCTCCTCAGAGACCGCGCGGAGTTGGCCACGGCCGCGGTTGCCGATCCCAGGTTCAGCTTTGAAGAAGTTCGGCGGCGCTTAAGCGGCGACGTGGATCTCGATCCTCTCCAGCAATCGCTGCGCCGCGACTACGAAATGCTCATTTATCTGATTGAGCACGCCTCCGGCCTCGGGTTGGAGTCCGTTGAGGACCGACTCCTGGTGGTGGATTACAAGCTCATGCAATGGCGGTACCGCCTGACCAGGACCCTGTTTCCCAGCCAGGCTCGCCGCGCCCTCGCTGAGATGGCCTCTGTCCTCGGTGTTCTGGCTGGCCGCATGGGCGAACAAGCCGGTCTGAGTTCCCAGGCATAGATCCGGTTCCCCGGCTCTACATTCCCTCGACGATTTTCCCATCCCGCATGAGAACTGTGCGATGGCCGTAGGCGGCGGCTTCGGGGTTGTGCGTGATCATGAGGATGGTCTGGCCGAGCCTCTCGTTCAGATCGCGCAGGATCTCCAGCACGGCCTTGGAATTCTCCGTGTCCAGGTTGCCTGTGGGTTCGTCGGCCAGCAGAATGGCGGGGTGACTCACCAGGGCGCGCGCGATGGCGACGCGTTGCTGCTCGCCGCCGGAGAGCGTGCTGGGCTTTTGATCCAGCCGGTTGGCGATCCCCAACAATCTCAGGATCTCTTCGAACTCCGGGGTGGGTTGGGAACTCATGCCGGCCAGGTAACGGGCCACGGCGATGTTGTCGCGCGCCGTGAGGTTGGGCAGCAGGTTAAACTTCTGGAAAACAAATGCGACGGTCCGCTTGCGGAGGTTGGTGCGGCCGGCGTCGGTCATGTCGGCAAGTTCCTGGCCGGACACGCGAACCGTCCCGGAACTGGGCGGCGTGAGACCGCCGATAATGTGAAACAGGGTGGACTTGCCGGAGCCGGAAGGTCCGGCGATGGCCAGGAACTCGCCCGGAGGCACGCTAAGATCCACGCCGCGCAGGGCGGGCACATCGACCTTCCCCAACCGGTAGACCTTGTGCAGATCGCGAATCTCGATCATGTGGCCGTTATTCATAGGCCAGCGCCTCTATGGGGTCGTGGCGGGCGGCGGTGAGACCGGGGTAGAGCGCGCCGAGGAGCGTCCCCACCAGCGTGATGCCGAGCGCATAAAACCACCAGATGGGCACGATCGTCATGGGGATGGAAGCCGGCAGCAGCGTCTTGATGAGCCACCACGCGCCGAAGCTCATGACGATGCCGAGGGCGGTGCCGCCCACCCCCATGATGAAGGCTTCCGCCAGAATGATACGCAGGATGAAGGCGTTGGACCCGCCGAGCGATTTCAGGATGCCGATTTCGCGGGTGCGCTGCAAGACCGCCATGTACATCGAGAGGCACGTCACAGCGAAACCGATGACGACGCCGATGGTGACGATCACCCACACGAATTCCTTCAGCGGCTTGATATTTTCGATGGTGAACAGATCCATGAACTGTTTCATCGAGTACGTCTTGTAATCCTGCCACGTTGGATCGCGCTGCATGTAATCGATCACGGCCTGCGTATTGGCGGGGTCGTCCAGCTTCAGGTAGATTTGAGTCACCTTATTCGTGTTGACGCTGAGGTCCTGTAGGACTTTGAGCGGCAAGACCACCTTCGCGAGTTTGCCGCCCTCAAAGATGCCACAAACTCGCCATTTGCGGTTGAGCAGGGTGATGGAATCGCCCATCTGGATGTGTCTTTCGTCGGCGAAATCCTCGTCGACCATGACATCGCGGCGGTCGTTCGGGCCCTCAAACGGTCCGCCCTGCAAGAAGCGGAACGGGCCGCTCATGCGTTCGAACTGTACCATGTCGATACCGGCGGCGCCCATAAAAACACCGTCTACCAGCACGTTGAGAACGCCCACCGCCATCCGCACGTGCGGCAACTTCACCAGGGCGCCGGCGACGGCTTCCGGCATCGAGCCGTTGGCCGACAACATATTGCTGGCTTCCGGCCGGACGATGACGTCCGCGCCGATCGCCCGCGTGCGGCGCTGGGTATCCTCAATCATCCCGTGGCTGAGGCCCACCAGGCAGAGGATTAGCGTGACCGGCACGCCGACCAGCAGGATGCTGAGCAGGCTGCGCATGGGCTTGTGCTTCAGGTTTTCCAGGACGATTCTTGCGGTCACTGCTGCCGGCCTCTCCTTCTTGGCGGCGCGGGCGCGGGCGGCGTCGGCGCCGGGGCTTGCCCAATCACCTGCAAAGTGGATCCCTCCGGCTGGTTGAGGACGAATTTGTCGCTGGTCACGCCCCTGTTAATGTACAGTTTCACAACGTCGAGGATGACGCCGTACTCGTCCTGGGGGCGGTTGATCTCGATGTGCTTGGGAAAAGGCGCCGAGTCGAAATAGTGCCAATTGTCATAGCGGGCGTCGCTGAGGATGTTGCCGGCGTCGTCAAAAATCAACTGGCGCGCGACGCTGAGGTTGAGGCGGCTAAACCAGATCTGGCGCTTTAGCACCAACTGGCCGGCCCCGTTGTCCTGCACTTCGTTCAGCCAGTAGAACGCGTCGTCCTCGTCGGTGAAGTTTTCCATCATGGTCCTGTCCGGGTCGGGGAGGGGCTGAACCAGCAGCGCTTCCAGGAAATGCTGCGGCCGCAAATTTTCAAGCTTGTGCGGAGAGCGCTGCCCGACCTCGTCTCTGCCCACCAGGAAGCGGTTCTGTGACGGAATGGAGAGCTTGAAATCCGAGCCGTTCGAGACCATGTCGAACGCCGTGCCGCCCACCACGGGATAAAGCCCGAGTATGCGGATATCGGCGGGCCGGCGGAACAGGAGGTGTGCGGTAATGTCTTTGTATTCCGTAATCTTGTTCTTCTCGGCGCTGCCGAGCGACGGGGTCATATCGAACGTTCCGTTGAAATCGCGGACCAAATTGAAGTTCCTGGCGACGATGGCGATCAGCGTGGCTTTATCCGTGGTTACCAAAGGCTGCGCCGTATTCTTCCCGGCGCGCGAGATGCGGCGGCTTACCGCGCAGGAGGAAAACCCGAGCGAAATCAGGCAGAACAGGAGTATAGTGGGAGCCGCGCGCCTGAAGGGCATTGCTTCATTGTAGTCAGCCGCTTAGCCGCGCTGTCAAATTCCTTCGGACATTCTCGTATGATATAATCGGGTAAAACCCCGTGGGCCTGTGGCGCAGTTGGGAGCGCGCTTCCATGGCATGGAAGAGGTCGTGAGTTCGAATCTCACCAGGTCCACCAAACTCCTCAACAAGTTAGCCGACTCCCGCATTCCCGCACAATTCCTCAGCCATCGGTTTCTCTGCTGCCACCGGAAGAGCGGCTGCGCCGGCGTCTGGTACAATCGAAGCGGAGTCGCCGCGATGGACCGGATCGAGATCAATGCGAGCGTCATGCAGGGCAAACCCGTGATTCGCGGAACGCGGATACCCGTTGAACTTGTGCTGCGCAAGCTTGGCGAAGGCGCCTCGATCGAAGATCTCCTGGATGCATACCCCCGGCTGGCTACCGACGACATTCGCGCAGCGCTGGCGTACGCAGCCGACGCCATCGCGCACGAAGCCGTCCTGGAACTCAGTTCCCCATAGATTCGGCCAATGCGTTTCCTCGCGGACGAATGCTGCGATTTCGCTGCCGTTCGCGCTCTCCGGGCGCGCGGTCACGATGTGCTCGCCATAAGCGAGTTCCAGGACCGTTCCGTGGACAAGGATGTGCTGGACCTTGCGCTTGCAGAGGAGCGGATACTCCTGACTGAGGACAAAGACTTTGGCTGCTTGGTATTTGCGGGGCGCACCGATTCGCCAGGCGTCATCCTGATTCGATTCCCCGCCTCCGCGCGGCACTCACTCGCTGAGGCGGTTTCGAAGCTGGTGAGCGATTACGCCGCACAGCTCGTGGGGGCATTCGTGTTTCAGACCTCAACGGCCGCAGTGACTGCGTGGGCTCGCTTCAGGCAATCGCCTCGGCCTTTATAGCTTTCCTGCCGGCCGGGAGCAGAAGCCCGGAAAACGCGGTGCGATGCGAGTGCGTGCTTGAAGCAGTATGATAAATCAGACCGGGTAGTCCGGAAGAGAAAGGAGAATACCATGGCCGATCTATCGGGCGCGGGGCGCCGCCAGTTTTTGCAGGCGGCGGGAGGCGCGCTTCTTCTGAAGCCGCAAACTGTTTTCGGGTACCAGGCCAACTCGACCGTGGAGGTCGGGATCGTGGGCGCCGGAGGGCGCGGCAACTGGATTGCCCCGTTCTTTCCGGATCATGCGGGGGCCCGCGTGGTGGCGGTGGCCGACGTCATCAAGAGCCGGCTCGACGCCACGCGCGAAAAGCTGCAAGTGGATGCCGGCCGTGCGTACTGGGGGCCGGATGCGTACCGGGAACTCGCCGCTTCCAAGCTGGACGCGGTGGTCATCATGACGCCGCCCTACTTTCACCCGCAGCACGCGGCCGCCGGCGTGGAGGCCGGCAGGCACGTCTACTGCGCCAAGCCGATGGCCGTGGATGTGCCGGATTGCAAGAGCGTTCTCGCCAGCGGCCTGAAGGCGCAAAGCAAAGGCCTAAGCTTCTGGGTGGATTTCCAGAGCCGCGCCCGCCCCGTGTTTCAGGAAGCGGTCAAGCGCATGGGGCAGGGCGACATCGGCAACATCGCGATGGCCCAGGTCTACTACTACGCCAACCGGCCCTGGACGGACAAATCCACGCCGGACATGGACCCGGGATTGAAACGCATCGTGAATTGGATCGGAGACCGGGTCATCAGCGGCGACATCATCGTGGAACAGAACATCCACGTGCTCGACATGGCGAACTGGTACCTCAACGGCCATCCCCTGAAGGCCGACGGAACCGGAGGACGAACCAGTTGGGCGGGAACCAAGAGCGACACGGGCGACGCATGGGACCACTTTGCGGTGAACTACTGGTATCCCAACAACGTCCAGGCCACCTTCAGCTCGCACCAGCTTACCGGGGCGTACTCCGACCTGTGCGTACGCTGCTTCGGCCTGGAAGGCTGCGCGGACACGCACTACGGCGGCCTGGTAAGCATCCGCAGCGACGACCGCACGAAGACCTGGAACGGAACCGCCGGGAAGAGCGACGACACGTTCACCGGCGGATGCATCTCCAACGTGCAGGCTTTCTGCGACAGCATTCGCTCCGGCAAGCCAATCAATAATGCGCCGGTCGCGATTGAGAGCAACCTCACCGGCATTCTCGGCCGCATGGCGGCGTATCGCGGCGGCGCGGTGACGTGGGATGAAATGATGGCGTCCACGGAGAAGTGGCAAGCGGATCTGAAGCTCAAGTGGTAAGCTTTCCGGGAGGAGCCGTATGCAACGAATCAGCCGCCGCACATTGTTAGGCGCCGCCGCGCTTGCCGGATTCGGCGGGCGAATGGCGCACGCCGCCGCGCCGTTTTCAGTCGGCGTCACGGATTGGAACCTGCGTCTGGGGGCAGACCCGGCGGCGTTGCCGCTGGCCGCGCAACTCGGCTTCGACGGCGTGCAGCTCTCCTTTGGACGGCGCATCGTGGACGACAAGATGCCGGCCGACAATCCGGATACGGTCGCCAAGTACCTGCGCCTCTCCGCTGAGAACCACATTCCGATCGATGGAACCTGCGTCGACCGCTTGCACGATAACGGTCTGAAGAACGACAAACTGGCCGTCAAGTGGGTCCTGGACTCCATTCGGCTCACGCACGCGCTGGGGACCAAGGTGCTTCTGCTGCCTTTCTTCGGCGCACGGGCCATCACTAGCGAGGCGGAGGGCATGGCCGTCGGCGACGCCCTGCGCGACCTTGCTCCGGAGGCGGAGAAAGCCGGCGTCGTACTGGGGTTGGAGGACACCATATCGGCCGAGTTCAACGTCCGCATTATGGACCGCTCGCGGTCACAGAACGTGCTGGTCTATTACGACGTGGGCAATTCGATGGGGGCCGGCTTCGACGTGGTGAAGGAAATCCGCTGGCTGGGCAAGGACCGCATCTGCCAGCTCCACTTCAAGGACAACCCGGGCTACCTGGGTGAAGGCAAAGTGCCGATGCCGCAAGTGGTGCAGGCCGTCCGCGACATCGGCTTCACGGGATACGCGAACCTGGAGACCGACCCTCCCGCGGGGTCTACCGTGGAATCCGAGATGAAGAAGAATCTGGCCTACGTGCGCGGGCTGATGACGTCTTAAGAGAGGACAGGCGAGCTTTGACGCGGAAACGCGGAGACGCGGAGAATACCATATAGGATTCGCATTTCTCCGCGCCTCCGCGTCTCCGCGTCAAGCCTCTGCCCACAGTACATTCGCGATGCCGGTTTCGCCCACTCGCGCATGGACTATTGCCGGCCTGCTTTCCGTCGCGGGGTTCATCAACTACCTGGACCGCGCCATCGTCTCGGTCGCGCTGCCGGTCATTGCCGCCGACCTTCATCTCGGGCCTACCGCCAAGGGAGTGCTGCTTTCGGCCTTCTTCTGGTCCTATGCGCTGATGCAGTTGCCTGTGGGATGGGCGGCGGACCGCTACAACCTGCGCTGGCTCTACGCCGGCGCGTTCGCTCTCTGGTCCATGGCCTGCGGCTGTACGGGCTTTGCCGCCACGCTCGGCGCGCTCATGGGCATGCGGGTGGTTCTGGGCATCGGCGAATCCATCTATATGCCGGGCGGCATGAAGATCATCAGCGTGCTGTTCGGTCCCAAGGAGCGCGGCCTGCCCTCGGGCGTGATGAACTGCGGCACGCGCGCGGGCCTGGCTTTAGGCGCGCCGGTTATCGCTTTCCTGGTGCACGGCGCAGGCTGGCAAAAAGCGTTCATGGTTTTGGGATTCGGCAGCGTCGTGTGGCTGATCCCCTGGCTAGCCGTGTTTCCGGCCGGCCTGCGGACCGCGGACATTGCGCCGCAAAGCGTTTGGCGGACGCTGGCCGCGTTCGACCGCAATCTGCTCGGCATGTGTCTCGGCCATATCTGCTACGGCTATTACTGGTATCTGCTGGTCACCTGGCTGCCGGCTTACCTGGTGGAGTCGCGCCACATGACGCTGGTGCGGGCGGGCGCGTACGTGAGCATTCCCTACCTGGTCTTCACCGTCAGTGAGCCGCTGGGCGGATGGATCGCCGACCGCCTGACCGCGCTCGGTTACAACGAGCGTCGCGCGCGTAAAGCGGTGATCACGGTTGCCTACCTCTCGAGCGTCATGCTGCTGGTTGCGGGGCGCACGGCCAACGACGCCGCCGCGGTGCTCATGATCGGCGCAGCGTCGCTGGTGGGCCTGGCCACGGGCAACCTCTACGCGCTGACCGCAAGTCTGGCGCGCGAGGGCGCGGTGGGATTATGGCTGGGCTGCCTGAACTTCGCCGGGAACATTCCAGGCGTGGCCGCGCCCATCGTCACGGGAGTGTTAATCGGGCGCACCGGCTCTTACTTTCCCGCGTTCGTGGTGGCGGTAGCGATTCTGCTTCTCGGTTTGCCGGTGTACTGGTGGATGGTGGGCGAAGCCATGCAGGCTGCCGCAAAAGGCACATGAGCCGGCCTATTTTGGGCATTTGCCCAAGAAACAAGAAGCCACCATTTAGAATCAGCGCGGTACGGGCTCGGTTTGGGCATTTTGCCCAAATCGCACCCGATTTTCCGAGCCGCGAACGTAAGAGAGTGGTTGCTTTGGCGTCCAGGATCCTTCGGCGCTTCCCGCTCATTCCGCGGAATTGCGCCGGCCCGTGCGGGCGATCCAATCCCTCAGCATGGCGGCATAGCCCCGCGCCTCGGCATCCTGCCGCAATTGCTCCAGGGTGAATCGCATCTTTCTGCCCCAGTTCGGATATTGCCAGGTGGTGCCGGGCAGGTTCTGCTGCGCCGTCTCCTTGGTGAGGTCCTCCTGGTTGATCGCCAGAAGCTGCGACGGCGTGCGCGCCAGGAATCCCACCACCGCGCTGTGCAACTCGCCGGTCAATTCGGGATACGCGGCGGCGTCGCGCGGCCGGTCGGGGGGCATCAGTCCCGCCTCGAACAGCGCGTTCAGCATCTTCTGCTTTTCCGTGGCGCGGGTTGCGGACTGGCTGCGCCAGCCGGCCTCGTCCAGCACTCCGGCCGCGCGCCGCGCTTCCAGATCGGCCGAGATCCAAAAGCCGGCCAGCGTCGGCAGATCGTGGGTGGTGGAGGAAACCAGCGCCTGTTGGGTGTATTCGTCGGGACGCTTGAACTCGCCCTTGGCGTTCTTTTCGAAATAGAACAGCCGGTAACCCAGCACGCCGTAGCGGGCCAGGGTCTCGCGAATGCCCGGCTCCACGGTCCCCAGATCCTCTCCCACCACCACCACCCGGTTGCGGACGCTTTCGAGCGCCAGCACCCGCAACATGTCCTCGTTCGGTTCCCGCACATAGGCGCCGTGCGCGGCGTCGCTGCCCTCGGGAATCCAATACAGCCGGAAAAGCCGCATGACGTGGTCGATGCGCAAGGCCCCGCCGTGACGGCAGTTCTTGCGGATGCACTCGGAGAACAGGCGGTACCCATCCTCGCGGTGGCGTTCCGAGTTGGGCGGCGGAAATGCCCAATCCTGACCTTCGGGCGAGAAATCGTCCGGCGGAGATCCCACTCTTGCGCCGGCCACGAAGAACTCGCGGTGGCACCACAGGTCTGAGCCGAATCGGTCCGTCGCCAGGGCCAGGTCGTGATACAGTCCGATGGAACGCCGGCGGTCGCGCGCCCGCTGCTGCGCGCGGCGCAACTGGATGTCGATCTGCCACTGGATGTACTGGCGCAGCATGACGGCGCGCCAGCGCCGCTTGCGGAACGCGAGCGTTTCGGGCGATGACGGGTTCTGGTAAGCCGCCGGCCATTCCGTCCAGACCCACACGTCGGGATTCCGCGCGTGCAGGCATTCGTCGAGGGCCGAGTAGGTGGCGAACTTTTCGAGCAGCTCGCCTTCGCGCGCCACGTAGGCCTGGAACTCCCGCGCCCGCGCCGTGCCGCGCCTCCACTCCCTGAGGAACGCCGCGAACATCAGCTTCAGAAACCGCAGCTTCAGCGCGGCCACGCGCTCGTATTCCACGAACGGAGACCGCCGGAGGTCCTCGATTTCCGCCGCCACCGCCGGGGACTGGCGCAGCGCCGCCGCGCGCCTGGCGCCCGCGAAATCCTCCATGCCCTCAATGTCCAGGTAAATGAAATTCTGGTAGAAGATGCAGTTCGGAAGGTACGGGCTGGTGTTGAACGGCCGCCGGTTATGGATGGCGTGCAGCGGGTTGAGCCCGATGAAGCTGGCGTCCATTTCGTCGGCCACCCAGTCCACCACGTCCAGGAGATCCCGAAAATCGCCGCAGCCCCAGTTGCGCTCCGAACGCACGCCGTATAGGCTGATGGCGATGCCCGCCGCGCGCCCGCCGCGTCCCAGGTGGGGGTCCGTCCAGGCGCGCTCGGGAGTCACAATGTAACGGGCCTTGGCGCTTACCGACCCCACCCTGGCGGAGATTTCGTGATAACCCAGCGGCAGCCGCACCGGCAGGCGCGCTTTCTTCCGCACCCACGTTTGGCCCTCCATCTCAGCGGAGCCGTCCTGCGGAAGATCCCACAACTGCAAGTCGAAATCCGCGGCGCCGCCGTCTTCCCGAAGTATGGAAATGCGGGCGCGTTCTCCCAGGGACTCGGCTGGCACGTTCAGCGTGAGATCCACGGCCTCGGATTCGCCCGTCACAATGACCGGCGGCAGCAGCCTGCTCCACGCGCGGCGCGTTTCCGCCGCCAGCGACCGGTTGAGTTCCTCGGGGCTGTCCGCGGCGAATCCCATGGCCCGCAGAATGGCGCGCTTGTCCTCCGCGCTGGTGGTATGGTACTTGCCCCAGATATCCCAGAAGCCGGGCTCGATGCCGCGCGAGGAGGCCGCGCGATCCAGAACCTGCTCGAAGGTGTGGGTCGCCATGAAGGGAGTAACCTTGATTCTAGCGTATTGGGATGGGCTTCCAGCCCACCCCCCGCTCCCGTGCGAAAATGAAGCTATGGAGAACCCCTTTGCCAGCGGGCCGGCCGACTTGTTTGCGCGCATCGACAACCAGGCGGTCAATAACGCCGCGGCGGCCGCATCCGAAGGCATCGTGCTCACCAATCTCGATTGGGCCCTCAATTGGGCGCGCAAGAACTCCATCTGGCCCATGACGTTCGGCCTCGCCTGCTGCGCCATCGAGATGATGTCGATGACCGCCTCGCGCTTCGATCTCGCACGCTTCGGCGCGGAGGTTTTCCGCGGGTCGCCCCGGCAGTCCGACCTGATGATCATCGCCGGGCGCGTCGCCAACAAGATGGCCCCCGTCATTCGCCGTTTGTACGAGCAAATGCCGGAACCGAAGTGGGTCATCTCGATGGGCGCCTGCGCCACCTCCACCGGGGTTTTCAACAATTACGCGCTGATCCCGGTAAACCAGGTGGTCCCGGTAGACGTGTTCGTGCCGGGATGCCCGCCGCGTCCGGAGCAGCTCATCTACGCGTTTATGCTGCTGCAAAAGAAGATCCAGGGACAGAGCGGCACGGTCAAGCAGGTTCTCAACCTGACGTAGATGAGATACCGCGGGCAAAGGCTCTGGAGCGGCCCATGCGCCTTTGTTTTCCTTACCGCATTCGGAGTCCACGGCATGACGGCCCAACCGGTGAGACCTGTGCAGTTGAAGACCGCCAACGGAATCCTTGAGGGCGTAGTCAGCGCGGATGGCAAAGTCCGCACGTTCAAAGGCGTTCCTTACGCCGCGCCGGCGGTCGGACCGTTGCGTTGGAAAGCGCCACAGCCGGCCGCGCCCTGGGCGGGCGTACGCAAGGCCGCCGACTATCCGCCGCGCTGCATGCAGGGTCCCGTCTACCCGGACATGGTTTTCAACGACGCCGGGCCCAGCGAGGACTGCCTGTATCTCAACTTGTGGATGCCGGCCGTCCCCGCGCAGCCGAAACTGCCGGTGATGGTCTGGGTGTATGGCGGCGGTTTCGTCGCGGGAGCCACTTCGGAACCGCGCCAGGATGGCGGCAACCTGTCGAAAAAGGGCGTCGTCGTGGTGAGCATGAATTACCGGCTGGGCGTGTTCGGGTTCTTTTCGCACCCGGAACTGGCCGGGGAATCCGGCCACAAGGCGTCGGGCAACTACGGGTTGATGGACCAGGTGGCCGCCCTCCAATGGGTCAAGGACAACATCGCCACATTCGGCGGCGACCCTGACAATGTCACCGTCTTCGGTGAATCGGCCGGCTCGTTTTCTGTCAGCGCGTTGATGGCTTCGCCGCTGGCGCGGGGCCTCTTCAAACGCGCCATCGGCGAGAGTGGCGCGTTCTTCGGCGACACGCTGAAGCTGCAGCCGCACTCCCGCACGGAGAAAGCGGACGGCGAGTTCGCCACGTCGGCGTTCGGAACTGCGTCGGTCGCCGCGCTCCGGGCCAAGCCCGCGGCCGAGATCCTCAAAGCCGCGCTCAAGGCGGGCGACCTCCGTTTCGAGCCCAACATCGACGGGTATTTCCTGCCCGATGACGTACGCTCGATCTTCTTCGGCGGCAAGCAGGCGCACGTCCCGCTGCTGGCGGGATGGAACGCGGATGAAGGGAACTATCGGACCTTCCTGGGGAAGGAGCCGCCGACGCCGCAAAATTACGTGGCGCGCGTCCGCGCCGGGTTCGGAGACAAGGCCGACGCTGTCCTGAAGCTCTATCCGGGGGCTACCGCCGATCAGGTCAAACGCTCCGCGCAGGATCTGGCCGGCGACCAGTTCATCGGCTACGGAACCTGGAAATGGCTCGAAGCGCACCTGGAGACGGGGAAGTCCCCCGTGTTCCGCTACGAATTCGACCGGACGCTGCCGTTATCGGCTGCCGAAGCGCGGGATCGGGTGGCGCCTACGGCTCCGCACGCCGCAGAAATTGAGTTCGTGTTCCAGGTGCTCTCGTCCAGGAAACTCCCCTGGCAGCCTGAAGACCGGCAGCTTTCCGACACGATGGCTTCCTACTGGACCAACTTCGCGAAGACCGGCGACCCCAACGGCGCGGGCTTGCCGCCATGGCCAACTTATAGCAACAAGGGCGACTACCAGGTCATGCATCTGAACGCGGACCCGGCCGCCGCGCCTGACGAACACCGGGCGCGATACCTGTTCCTCGACGGTAGCCGGTAAACGCCAATGCTTCAGACCGCGGCCCTGGTGGAACTCGTGCTTTGCTGGGCGGCCTGGGCGCTGCCTTTCTTGCGAGCGCGCAGGCTGACGGCCGGACGGAAGAAAGTGGTCCGGGCGCCGGTGTCCAAGTGGGGCATTGTCTTGCAAATGCTCGGTTTCTGGCTGGTCTTTGCTTACGTTCGGCCGGCGGGCTTTGAAAAATCCTGGCCGTCCTTAATCGCGTCCATGATTCTCGGGCCTCCCTCGGTGGCGCTCGGCTGGGCGGCGCTACGCCATCTTGGCAAGCAATGGCGATACGAAGCGGCGCTCAGTGAAGATCACGAGCTGATACGGACAGGCCCATACGCTTGGGTCCGGCATCCGATTTACGCCTCGATGTTGGGCAGGCTGGTGACCACCGGATTGGCCTGGACCTGGTGGCCGATGTTCGTCGCAGCGCTGATCGTTTTCATCGCGGGAACCGAGATTCGCGTGCGCGCGGAAGACGGCCTGCTGGCCGGGCGATTCCAGGAGTCCTTCACCGCCTACCGCTCGCGCGTACGTGCGTACATTCCGTTCATTCGGTGATCATGGGTCGAATCGCGCCAGAAGCTCGCGGGGCAGGATGGGGCACGCACGGGCGGTCCGTCCGAAGACGCTGAAGCGGGCGCGGGCGACCAGGTTGTAGGCGGCATCCCGCAGCGGCCGCGGGACGGGGGCCAGAAGCGCAGCCACAGTTTTCCAGGGTCCGCCCAACCGCCGCAGAACGTAAAGGCAGGCGTTCGAGCGGGTGAGCAGCGCGCCGCCGCTGGTGCGCAACACCAGGCTATCGGGGAGGTTAGCGCGCTGGCTGGGAGGAACTTTGGACAGGAAGGTCGCGCCACCGAGGGGAGCAAACCGGAACAGCTCCCCGTTGCGGTCGCGTTTCAGAAGGAACGTCACGGCGCGGTGGCAGAGCCCGCAGGTTCCATCGTAGAAGAGCGTGTCGCACTGATCGGGAAGGTGATCCATTGGCGTGGTCTATCTGAAGTTTAGCGGCGTGGCGGACGCCATGCAAAACGTGTCAAAATAAGCGTTTAGCCGATAAGTGCTGGTGTACCCAGAAGATATCCGATGAATCGAGCTTTTTTGCCGATTGCGGCATTGGCGGCCGTGTTGGCGCACGGCCAGGCGGCTGATGCGCCGCAGGTAGACGTCCCCGCACAGGAACCGCAGGCGACCGTCGCGACAACGCCGGAAGTGGGAAGTACTTCCGCGGTCACGCCGCCGGATCAGGGGCCGGCTACCCCGTTGTACGCGTACGCGCCGATGACCAACCGGCAGAAGCTGAACTGGACAATGGGGTGCATCGTGAGCCCGACGTGGCTCGTTTATTCCGGGGCGCGCGCCGGCCTCGACCAGTGGAGGGACGACCCTTCGTCCTGGGGGCAGGGCGCCAAGGGTTTCGCGCGCCGCTATGCCGCCGCCCACACGCTCGAAACCTTCGAGGACACCGTCTGGTTCGCGGGAGCGGCGCTGACGCACGAGGACCCCAGGTATCTGCGCTCGGGGCGCAGGGGCTTTCTTCCGCGGCTGTTGGACGCTCTCGAAGTGGGCATGCTGGCGCGGCGCGATAACGGCACGGTGGGTTTCGCTTACGCGCGCACGGTGGCCGGTATGGGAACGGAAATGTTCGAAGGCGTGGTGTTCCCGGACGAAAGGGCGTTCACTGCGGGAGCCATCGTCACCGCCGCCGCGCGGTACCTGATCCTGCGCGAGGCTCAAAGCGTGGGCCGCGAGTTTCTGCCGGACCTTCTCAAGGGCGATGCGTCCCGGGCGGTCCGAAACCTGGGCGTCCCGCTGACCACGCCGGTTGGCATGCGGTCCGCCAATACCCCGAACGCTTCCGCTGTGCCGCCGCAGCAGCCGTAAACGAGGCTCGCTCCGGACTGATGGTACAATTGGTCACCAAGAGAGTGAAGGGATCCGGTCGACGGGCGCAGGATGGACCTCTCCTTTAAAAGCATCGAGTTGCGGGTGCCCCCGCGGCGATTCGCGAACTGGGATGAGTTTCTAACCGAGGCCCCGGAGTACTCGATCGGGCTCGAGGTGATCGACGACACGCCCGGGCATCGCGGGCACTACGTCCATTTTGACCACCATGCGGGCGTGATCCGCGAGGCCACCATGAGCGCGGCCATGCAGGCCTACATCGCGGTGCGCCAGGGACGCCTGATGGAGCGGTGGCTAAGGCGTGTGCGTCCCGTCCCGGTTTACGTGTGGAACGCGGATCAGGACGTTTGCCTGGCGTCCTTCATCCTGGAATACCACGAACTGCTGGAGCGGCAAGGCTCCCCCATCCTCCGGCAGGTGGTCCAGTTCAACAACAAGATCGACGTCTGCGGAGGGCTCTATCCCGTGGATCTCGACGAGATCGTGAGCAACCATTTCACCTGGATTTTCGAGCCGTATATGCGCCAGCGGACGCTGGGCAAAACACAGGGCGACGGCTCGCTGGTGAAGAGCACCATCCGGGGCGTTTGCGACCGCGTGCTGGCTCTGCTCGAAGGCAAGGCGGGAATCGCCCCCATCGCCGCCCAGCCGGAAGCGCTCTACATCTCACCCTACAACTACATCATCGCGGACGAGAAAGGCGACCCGAATTCCAGGCTGGTGCTGGCCGCGCGGGGACACCGGAACTTCATCAGCCTGGTGGCCACGCGTCCCAACGGCAGATACACGTACAGCGTGATTCGGGGATCTCCGTACGACGACGACGTGTTCGAAGTGCCGAAGCTGCTGGCGGCGTTTCAGGCGGCGGAAGACCGGCCCGGCGTCAAGATATGGGGCGGTTCCAACATGGCGGCCGGTTCGGACAGCGAACTGGGAAGCAGCCTCGAATGGACCGCGCTGCGAGACATCGCCGAGCCGATTGTGCGGGAAGCGTACCTCAAGAGCCTTGCGCCAAGCCCGAGTCCACCGATGGTTAAGGCCTGACGAACGCCCGAGTCTAAAGCCATGCCAGAACCGAACGACGCGAATCCACTGCTCTCCATCCAGTTCCGGGTTCCTTTCGACCGCATCCGCGTAACCGACGTGGAGCCGGCTATCGGCGAACTGCTCTCGCAGGCGCGGGCCCGGCTGGCGGCGATCGCCGACGAACCGGGCCAGCGCACCTTCGCCAACACCATGCTGGCGCTGGACTTGATGACGGAGCCGCTGGACTACGCGATGGGCGTGGTGCGGCACCTGGAATCCGTGGCGACCACGCCGGAGCTGCGCGCGGCATTCAACGCGGTGCAGCCCTCCGTGAGCGCGTTCTATTCCGGCATCCCGCTCGACGCGAACCTGTGGCGCGGCATCAAGGCGTTCGCCGGCACGGGGGAGAGCGGCCGGCTTGCGGGAGAACGGCGGCGTTTCCTGGAGAAGACTGTGGAGAGCTTCCGGCGGCACGGCGCCGACCTGGATCCGGCCGGTAAGCGGCGCCTGGAAGAGCTGGACGTGGAGCTAACCCAGGTGACCACCAGGTTCTCGGAGAACGTGCTCGATTCCACCAACGCCTTCGAGTTGCTGATTGAGAATGAGGCCGGGCTTGCGGGATTGCCGCCCACGGCCGTGGCTTCCGCGCGCGAAAGCGCCGCGCGAAAAGGCAAGGAAGGCTGGCGATTCACGCTGCAAGGGCCGGATTACACCGCGCTGATGACCTACCTGGACGACGCCGCACTCCGCCGGCGAATGTACCAGGCGTTCAGCGTCCGCGCGACCGAGGGGGCGTGGGACAACCGGCCGCTGGTTCGCCGCATCTTGGAATTGCGCGCGGAGAGGGCGCGCCTGCTCGGTTTCCGCGATTTCGCCGATTTGGTTCTCGAAGACCGCATGGCTCATCACGGCGCGCGCGCCATGGCTTTCCTGGAGGACCTCAAGGGAAAGACCGAGGGGCGCTTCCGGGAGGAGAACCGGGAGTTGCTCGATTTTCGCCGGTCGCTTGAAGGCGCCGAGGCTCCGGAGCTGGAGCCGTGGGACGTGGCCTACTACGCCGAGAAGCAGCGCGCCGCGCTTTACGACTTCGACGAAGAGGCGCTGCGGCCTTATTTCCCCATGGAAAGCGTGGCGGCGGGCCTGTTCGAACTGGTGAGCCGGCTGTACGGCGTGCGCGTATCCGAAGAAGCGGGCGTGCCGGCCTGGGACCCCGAGGTTCGCTACTATAACATTCACGACGAAGGCGGCGAGTTGCTGGGCGGCTTCTACGCCGACTGGCGGCCGCGCGACAACAAGCGCGGCGGGGCATGGATGGGCGCGCTGATCACCGGCGGGCCGGAGCCGGACCGCTTCCGGCCGCATCTGGGGTACATCTGCGGAAACCTGACGCCGCCGGCGGGCGGCAAGCCGGCGCTGCTGACGCACCGCGAAGTGGAGACCATTTTCCACGAGTTCGGCCATCTGCTGCACCACCTGTTCAGCCGTGTGGAGATCCGCTCGCTGGCGGGCACGAACGTAGCGTGGGATTTCGTGGAACTGCCTTCGCAGATCATGGAGAACTGGTGCTGGGAGCGAGGCGCGCTGGACCTTTTCGCGCGGCACTGGAAAACCGGCGCGGCGATTCCCGACGAGCTCTTTCAAAAAATGAAGCGGGCGCGCACGTTTCGCGCGGCCAACGCGCAGATGCGCCAGTTGGGCTTCGGCTTCGTGGACCTGCTGCTGCACACGGCGTACCGGCCGGAGCGCGATGGCGATCCGACGGCGTACGCGCGCCGCATTCTAGCGGAGTTCACCCCGGCGCCGCTGCCCCCGGACCACGCCATGGCGGCCGCCTTCACGCATCTGTTTGGCGATCCGGTGGCCTACGGCGCCGGGTACTACTCCTACAAGTGGGCCGAGGTGTTGGACGCCGACGCCTTCACACGTTTCCGCGACGCTGGAATCTTCAGCCGTGAAACGGGCGGTGAGTTCCGCGCCACCATCCTGGCAAAGGGCGATAGCGAGGACCCCGCGGAGTTGTACCGCAAGTTCATGGGCCGGGAACCCGATCCACGGGCGCTGCTGCAGCGGTCCGGGCTGGCGTAGGCGGATGCGGGCCGCGGACCCTCCCATGCCGGCGGTTAAGCGGCGGTGGCGCGCGTCGAAGCGACGAGCGTCCAAGCCCCGAGATCCCTGACGCGACATTTTATTGATACCTGATGCGGTACCATAACGATGTGGGATCCTCCGGCAAAACGCTCCAGACGATGCGCAGGAATCTGACGGGCTGGCGGATTGAGGATTTGCAGGGGGTTGCGGAGAAAAATGGCGTGGAGTGGCGCAGACCCGGCCGAGGCGGGAGTCACGTGATCTTCAGTGTTGCCGGAGTGAGAGAGATCGTCTCAGTGCCTTCAAAGCGTCCCATTAAGCCGGTTTATGTTAGGCACTTCCTGGCGCCGATCGACGCCGCAAAGGAGGTCAAGAACCGATGAGGGGGAGAACCAATCGAAAGATCGGTGAGTATCGGATCACGATTCGTCCGCTCTCGAAAGACGAGGGCGGCGGCTATCTGGTGGAGTATCCGGAAATCCCCGGATGTATGTCGGACGGCGAGACCATTGAGGAGGCTATTGCGAATGGCAGAGAGGCTCTGCGCGACTGCCTTGATGTCTTCAAGGAATCCGGCCGGAAAGCGCCGATGCCCGGAGTCGAGGCGGCGCAGTGGCGCCAGCGTCTCCCAAGAACGCTCTACATGAAATTAACGGAGCGCGCAAAGAGCGAGGGTGTCAGCATCAACAGCCTCGTGACGGCGATGATTGCCGAGGCGATTGGTTCCAGGCGGCAAGCGCAGCGGCGGGCGCGGTAGAAACGGTTAGTAATGCCACTGACTCACGACTCCAAGGAAACCATCCGGGCGCAGCGCGACGCGAAGTTCCGCCATGCGCTTCTGTGCGAGGCCGTCGAGTGCGTCATAAACGGAGAGGTTGCAACGGGCAAGGCGGTTCTCCGTGATTACGTCAACGCGACGGTCGGCTTTTCGAACCTCGAAAAGCGGACGCGGATTCCTGCCAAGAGCCTGATGCGCATGCTGGGTCCAAAAGGCAGCCCGTCCGCCGTGAATCTTTCCAGCATCCTCACAGCGCTACAGAAATCCACTTTGGAGGGTCAACAGTTGGCGACCTGTGATACACTGAGCGGAAACCGGGAGCCAAAATGGAAATCCTGGCTGAGAAGTTTGTCGAGAGGTAGTGTGCGATACTTTGCTTCCGCTTTCTTGTTGGCCGCGTTGGCTGCGCCTGTCACCATCGCAGGCCCCATCTACTACGTGATTGATTTCAATCCCATAGTGGGGTATGGTGGCGCTACAATGCCCACCGGATCTTTTGACTACGATTCGACGACGGAAACCTTCTCAAATTTCATCGTGGTAGTGGGAGACCGCACCGGTCCCGTAACGTTCGACTTTACTTCCGTTGCCAACAACCCCAGTATCCCAAGTGGCGCGGTGGACTGCACGAATGGTGCGACCGGAGGGGCTTTCACATTTCTTCTATTCTTGAACTGCCCGACCTCGTACAATTACGGCGAATACGTAAACTCCACCAATTACTCCTTTTCCGACGTATACGGATTTGCCGAGTTCTCGTTTGATGTGGTTGAGAACCTGGATGGGACATTGTACAACGCTGGCCCACTGTATGTCGGAGAGGCAGATCCCAATTGCACCGGAGGATGCCTGGTAGATCAAGAGGGGTTATACAGTCTCACGCCCGAGCCGTCATCCGTCATCTTCCTGTCCACGGGGCTGTTGGCGGTCGCGTTCTGGAAGAGAAATCGCTCGGTTCATACCTGACTCGCTTTCCTGAACCGTAGACAGCGTGAATGCCGCGTTAGAGCCCGCCGAAACATATGAGTCAATTGTTCGGAAGCTAGGCGCCGGCCTACGGCGCCCCCTTTCGGAACACCAAAAACCTCTGCATCGTAATACCCTTCGATTAAGCCGGAACCCTCGTCTTAGCGCCGGTCGGGATTGCGGCTCCACATGGCGCCGGGAGTGCCGGGCGGGGGAGGCCGGTCGACAGGCCCGCCGCACCGCCGGACCTACATATACTCCGGAATCGGAATCCCTAGAATCCCCGCCGTCCTCTCCAATTGCCGCCGGAAGAAATCCGTCATCCACAGCAGGAACACCTTCTTCTCGCGATTCTCTTCGTGGATGACGGGGTACTGGTGGTAGAAGTTGTTGAACGCTTGCGCGAGCTGGAACGCGTACTTCGCCACGTGCGCCGGTTCGCCCGCCGTCACTGCCCGCTCCAGTGCGGAATCCGCTTTCGACGCCGCCAGCAGCACCTGCCAGAAGTCTTCCGACTGAAGCTGCCGCGCCATTGCTTCGCTCGATATCTCCGCCGCGAAATCCGGTACGCGCTCGCCGCGCTCCTCCAGCTTCCGCAAAATGTTGCGCGCCCGCACGGCCGCGTATTGCAGGTACGGGCCGGTCTCGCCCTCGAAGCTCAGGGCCTCTTGAAAGTCGAATGCGATCACGGAGCTGCGCGTGAATTTCAACAGGAAATACCGCAGCGCTCCAATCGCAATCTGCGTCGCGATCCGCCGCCGCTCTTCCGGCGTCGATTCCGCATGGCGCGCATCCACTTCCTCAAGCGCCTTGGCGATCAGCGTATCCATAAAATCGTCCGCCTTCACGCCCAGGCCCTTGCGTCCGGAAACCTCGATGTACGGCCGCTTGCGGTCCTCTTCCGATAGCGGGATTCCCAGCTCCGCGCAACAGCGCGGCGAGAGCGCCACCATCTCGTAGGAAAAGTGGACCGACTGATCCGCCTGCCGGTTGTAGCCCAGCCCGCGCAAACCCGCCACCACCACGTCCTGTAAATAGGATTGCCGCGCGTCAATCACGTTGTACACGCGCGACCCCCGCCCGAACTCGCCGCGCACCGCGCCCGGGTCGTCCGTAGTGACCCACAGCACGCGGCCGTCTTCGTACGTCTGGAATGGCCGGTAAAAGAAATCCTTCCCCAGCAGCCCGAATTTCCAGAGCTGGTAGGCGATGTCCTTGCCCACGTAAGTCACCGTTCCATCCGAGCGGACAATCACCTTGCCCTCTTCGGAAAGCCCCGGCATTACATAGCAGCCCGCGTTCTTGCCTTCGTTTTCGAAGTAGACGGCCTTGCGCTCCTTGAGCAGCTCGAACGCCGCCGCCCAGAACTGCAAGTGCAGAATCTCGCTCTCGCGCGGCAGCACGTCGTACTCTACCCCCAGCCGCAGCATGGTGGCTAAGTGCTTCTCCACAATCGCGTCCGCCACCACGTGCGCGAGCTCCGCCACGTCGCCCTCTCCCGCTTCGATGGCATGCAGCGTGGCCGCGCGCCACGGCAGCGCCTCGGGCTGCTCCTTGTAATAAGCTGAGGTGCGCGCATACAGATCCCAGCAGTAATAATCGAACCGGATGGACGGATCCGCGATCAGCGCTCGCACATCGGCCGCGGTCTTGTTCTCCAGGTAATGAAAGCCGGCCACCACATCGGCCACCTGCACGCCCGTGTTATCGATGTAATTCTGCACTTCAACGCGCTGGCCGCGCGCCCGCAGCATGCGGACGAACGTATCGCCCAGCGTGGCATTCCGCAGATGGCCGATGTGCGCGGCCTTATTGGGGTTGATATTGGTGTGCTCGACGATTACCTTTTCGCCCGCCGCCTCTGCCTCTCCGCCTTCGCCGCGCAGGAGCGCCGCGCCGAAAGCTCCACGGTCGAGCCGAATATTGATGTATCCCCCGCCGGCCACTTCCATCGCCGCCACGCCCTCGATCGGGCCAACCTCGCCGGCCAGTTCCGCGGCAATCTTCCGGGGCGCCTGCCGCAACTGTTTGGCGAGCTGAAACGCCGCGGCAATCGCCATTTCGCCGAAGTCGCTCTGCCGCGGCTGCTCCACGGCCAGCGCCAGATCCACCCCGTAACGGGCCTGGATGTGCGCGTGGAAGGCGTTCAGAACTTGCTTTTCGATGGAATGGAACACGGGAGATTCAAGTATAACAATCGGGGTACACTACGAAGCATGAAGCTTCTCGCGATCGGCGCCCTGACCGCGCTGGCCGTTGCGCTGGCCGCGGATTTTCCCCAGATCGAGCCACGAGAACTGGCTGCCCGCCTTACCGCAAAGGGCGCGCATCCGGCGCTGTTTCACGTAGGATTCGCGGTGTTATACCGCAGCAAGCACATCCCGAACTCGGTCTATACGGGCGCTGCATCCACGCCCGAAGGCCTGACCGCGCTCAGGGAGGCCGCCGGCAAACTCTCGCGCGACGCGGAAATCGTGGTCTACTGCGGCTGCTGTCCGTGGGACCACTGCCCCAACGTCAGACCCGCCATGGAGCTTCTGAAACAGATGGGCTTTACTCGCGTCAAGGCGCTTTACATCCCCACGAATATGGCCAAGGACTGGTTCGACCCCGGATTCCCCGCCGAGGCGGGCGAAGCCGCCAGACCGGCGAAGTAAGGTAGCACTACCGCTCGCGATATTCCCCGAAAACAGTTCTGAGGCGGTCGGAGATTTCGCCGACTGTCGCGTAGCGATCGACGGCCTCCAGAATCGGCGGCATCAGGTTGGCGCCGGAGAGCGCCGCTTGTTCCAGTCCGGCGAGGCTCTCGGATACGGCCGCCTGGCTGCGTGACGCGCGTACGGCGCGCAAGTTTCCGATCTGCCGGTTCTCGAACACCGGGTCCAATTGGAAGGTGGGCGCCGCGCGTTCCGAATCCAACTGGAACCGGTTCACTCCCACCACGATCCGCTGCCCGTTCTCAATGTCGCGCTGGAACTGGTAGGCCGAGTTCTGAATTTCATTCTGCATGTAGCCGCATTCGATGGCCGCCAGCGCCCCGCCCATCTCGTCTATTTGCTTCAGGTAGCCGGTGACGCCGCGCTCAATGGAATCCGTGAGCCCCTCAATGGCATCGCTTCCACCCACCGGGTCCACCGTGTTGGTAACGCCGCTTTCGTAAGCGATGGTTTGCTGCGTGCGCAGGGCGATGCGCGCCGATTCCTCGGTGGGCAGACCCAACGCCTCATCGCGCGAGTTGGTATGCAGCGATTGCGCGCCTCCCAGGACGGCCGCCAAAGCCTGGAGCGTGGTGCGCACAATGTTCACATCGGGCTGTTGCGCCGTGAGAGTCGATCCGGCGGTTTGCGCGTGGAAACGCAACATCAGGGAGCGCGGGTCGCGCGCGTCGAAGCGCTCGCGCATGAGCGTGGCATAGATGCGGCGGGCGGCTCGGAATTTGGCGATCTCCTCCAGAAAGTCGCTATGGGAATTGAAGAAGAAAGAGAGCCGCGGCGCGAACGAATCCACCGTCAAACCGGCCTGCAAGGCGGCTTCGATGTAGGCGATGGCGTTGGCGAAAGTGAACGCCAACTCCTGCACCGCGGTCGCGCCGGCTTCGCGGATATGGTAGCCGCTGATCGAGATGATGTTCCAGTTGGGCATCTCGCAGCCGGCCCAGGCGAAGATGTCGGTCACGATCCGCATGGCCGGCCGCGGCGGGTAGATGTACGTGCCGCGGGCAATGTATTCCTTCAAAATGTCGTTCTGGATCGTGCCGGAGAGCCGTTTCCAGTCCGCCCCCTGCCGCCGCCCCACCAGCGCATAGCCAGCCAGCAGAATGGCGGCTGTGGAGTTGATGGTCATGGAGGTGGAGACTCCCTGGAGGGGAATCTCGTGGAAAAGCGTCTCCATATCGGCCAGCGACGAGATCGCGACGCCTACGCGGCCGACTTCCCCGGACGCCATGGGGTGGTCCGAATCGTAACCCATCTGCGTCGGAAGGTCGAAAGCCACCGAAAGTCCGGTAGTTCCCTGAGACAGAAGATAACGATACCGGCGGTTGCTCTCTTCGGCGTTCCCAAATCCGGCATACTGACGCATGGTCCAGAGCCGGCTGCGGTACATTTCGCGATAGATGCCGCGAGTGAAGGGGAATTCGCCGGGATTACCCAGCTTCTCGTTCATGAGCGTGAAATTTTATTTGCCCGCCGGAAGCCATCCACCCCATACCAAAGCATGAAGACGGTGGCCATTCCCGCGACGGTCAGGCGCAACGTGTCGCCGCGCAAGGCGTAGCGCACCGCATAGAATCCGAAGGTCGCCCCTAAACACAAGAAAATGAAGCCGATCACCTCATTCCAAAGCGCATGGGCGGGCTTCACGATGGCAGGTATGATATGGTGAAAGAACTGTCTGCCGACGCGGATTGCCTGGCGTTGCCGCACGCCTTCATCCTAGCAGACTGCGCCCCGTTGCGCGCCGGCTATGGCGTCCGGCCGGGGAATTGCCGATATAACCATTGTCGATTGTGAATCGGAGTTACCTCCACTACAATCGAAACGGGTAGTGGTCCCATGCGCGGAACGCCGGAGCTTTCCGGCGCATCCACCAGTTAGGGAGGAGTTGTGGAAGAACCCTTGAAGCGCCTCATGCAGGAACTGGGAAACGCGATCAACGATTCCCTCTCCGAATCCGAACGGATCGCGGAAGCGATCGGCGAAATCAAGAAGGCCGGCTATGACGTCTTCCTGGTGCTGGAAGCGACCATCGGCTTCAACCGCAGGGACGAGAACGCCGACGAAGAAGAGGCGGAAGATGCCGAGGTGGCCGAAGCGCCGCCTAAGACTGTGTTCGAAACCACCGGGAAGATCAAACTGACTTCCCAGGACCACCGCTTCCTCCGCGCCCTGAAGATCGCCGTGGACGACGAAAAGTAGCCGCGCAGGGACAGATCGGACGACGACAGACTAGCCGCCGAAAAGCTCGCCGCGCAGGGCCGCCCCGCGTCACCCCCGCCAGTTCACCCCCACATTCAGCTTCTTTTTGGCGTATTCGAGGCTCCGCTCCAGGTCGATGCGCTGTTGTTCCTTGAGGGCCTCAGTCATAATCGCCGCGCGCGGTCCTGCCACATCTTCTATGACCATCGCCCCCATGTAGGGACGCCCCGCCTTGGCCAGCGCCATGAAGCGCGCGAAATCGGCGGCCAGCGCCTTGGGAAACGCCTTCCAGAAATCGTCTTCCAAGTAAGGAATCACGCGCGGCGGACGGCCCGTGATGACTTCCATCTGCATCGATGACTGCGGGCAAAGCTTGCGGAACTGCCCGGCGAAGCGGACGAAGTCGATCTGCCCATCGCCCAGCGCCACCCATTGCCCCGCCGCCCCGCGTGGATGCTCGAACAACACCGAATCCCGGATGTGCGTCGTGATCGTGTAAGGCGCCAGCACTTCGAGCGTCAGCAGCGGGTCCTCCACCACCCATAAGGGATTGCCGGTATCGAGGGTCGCCCCCACGAAATCCTTGCCGGATTCTTCGATCACCGTCTTCGCTTCGCGCGCCTGCATGTCGCCGTCGTGGTTCTCGATGGCGATCTTCACGCCCAGATCGAGCGCTTCCGACCGCACCGAACGGAACACCTGAACGGTGCTCTCCATGCACGCCTCAATGCCAGGCTCCCCGATTCGGTCGGGGCTGCCGCCCAGGTAGCAGCGCATCGCGTGGGCGCCCACCGCCTTCGCCACGCGCAGCCCTTGAAGCACGCGGTCTCGCGCCGGCGGCCCGTTCTTCGCGAACGCATGGCTCAAAGGGCAGATACAGCCGGTCCCGCCATCGATCTGGATGTGCAGCCGGTCCGCCTGGTCTTTCACCTGTTGCAGGTACGCCGGTTCCAGGTTTTCATAGTCGCCCAGGCTGGAGCACTGGATGGTGTCCAGCTTGAGACCGGCCGCGTACGTCAGAAGCTGGGGAGCCTTCCAATTGAAGGCGCGCAGCGAGTAGGTATCGAACCCGAGCTTGATGGGCGTATCGGCGGCCGCGGGCTGCTGCGCGGCCATCGCCGCGGCCCCAACCGCTCCCGGAACAGTTTTCAAGAACGAACGGCGATGCATGTTGCCACTGTAACGCAATCCCAGACGGCCCGGACATATTGCATCCGGTAATGCTATTCTTTGTGTTTCAGGTCCGTTCATCGAAATTAGGAGGCGCAAATGACGTCCGATACCTCTCGCCGCAACTTCCTGGCTGCCGGCCTGGCTTTGCCTGTCGCAGGTCTGGCAACGCCCACTCCCGCCCCGCCCGCTCCGGCTCCCCAGCAGGCGGCCGCCGCGCAGGGTAAGCTCGCTTACCGCACCATGGCCAAGACGGGCATGAAGGTCACCACGGTCGGCTATGGCTGCATGATCACCACAGACCCGACGGTCATCACGCGGGCCGCCGACATGGGCATCAACTACTTCGATACGTGCCGCAGCTATCAGAACGGGCAGAACGAGCGCATGGTGGCGTCCGCGCTGGGCGCCAAGCGGAAAGATATCTTTCTTTCCAGCAAATGCGACGCTACCACCGGAACGGGCATCCTCGCCGAACTCGATACCAGCCTGAAGGAGCTCAACACCGACCACCTGGACGTCTGGCTGCTCCACATGAAGGACAACCCCGGGCAGATCACCGACGAGCTGGTCGAGGCGCAGCACAAGGCCAAGCAGCAGGGCAAGGTGCGGTTCATCGGAATGAGCACGCATCAACTGCCGGTGATGGTCGACCGCATCCTCGAAACCAAGCTGGAAGTGGTCCAGGCGCAATACAGCTTCGCCTCCGCCGCCACCTGGGGACCCGCCCTTGAAAAGCTGAACCAGGCCGGCGTGGCATTGGTGGCCATGAAGGTGATGGCAAGGGCCGGACGCGGCGCCACGCGGCCGCCCACGTTCGGACCCGCCGCGCTCAAGTGGGTCATCAACAACCCGGCCATCGCCACCACCGTTCCGAGCATGACCGACATCGACCAACTGGAACAGAACTTCTCCGCCATGGGGCAGACATTCTCGGATACCGACCAGAAGATCCTGAGCGCCCGGCTGCAGGAAGTCACTCCGTACTTCTGCCGCATGTGCGGCGAGTGCAACGGGCAGTGCCCCAAGGGTCTGCCGGTGGGCGACATGGTCCGCTTCGTCATGTACGCCGACGGCTACGGCCAGTTCCCTCTAGGCCGCGAGCACTTCCAGCGCATGTCTGCCGAGCATCGGGCCGTCCGCTGCGGCGACTGCCCAAGTTGCACGGTCCAGTGCCCCCACGGAGTTTCGGTGGCGCAGCAAATGCTCCGCGCGCAGGAACTCTTCGCGTAACGACGCGCGGCAACCGCTCCGTTACGGGGCGCCCCCTGGGCCCGGCTCGGTCACGTTCGCGGCTCGGTCACGGCTGCCCCACCGTCACTTTTTCCTGAAGAACTCCGCGATGCGCGCGCAGGTGCGTTGCGGCGGTTCGCCGGCGTCCCGGTCCACCACCGCCACGCTGACTTGAAGCGACGGCCGCACGGTCTTTCCTTCCAAAAGGCAGGAGTAGGCCCCCGAGAGGTTTTCCGTGACCCATTTCGAGGCCGTGAACGCCTCGCGCTTCGCTATGCCAACCTTAGCGACAAACTCTTCCGGGCCCCAGCGCCCCAATGTGGCATCGGGGGGCAGGCAGTTCCGCAGCCGCTTGCCGAAAGCCGCCGCAAGTTCGCCTGACACCGCCGCGCCGAAACGCACCTCCGCCGCGCGCACCCCGGCCGCGCGAATTAACAGCAGCGCATAACATTCCGCCGCGGCCGTGCGGATCCGCTCTTCCATCTCCCCGCGCGTGAACAGCTTGCTCAGGCTGTCGATCATCGCCGCCATCTCCAGCCCGTCAATCCGCTTATGCAGCATGTGAATCTCCATCTGGAACTGCGCGATGGAGAGATCGTGCGCCTTCCGCATCTCCTCCACGCTCCGTCCGATGGAATCCGACGTCTCGAGCACCGCCTCGCGCACTTCGGCGCCGGCCGGCGAGTTGGAAATCTCGCGCAGCCGCTCAATTGAGGTGCGCAGCCGTACTTCATGGTCGCCGTCGCTCTGCGACAGGCTCCGCAGAATCTCTTCCAGCGCGCGCGCGCCGCCGGTCAGTTCTTCCCGCAGATCGCCGATAAACTTGGCGGCTTTGTCCCGATAATCCCGAAGCAGCCCGCGAAATGTGCCGCGGCTCCCGCTCAGATTGGCCGGATTCGCGCCTGACACTTCGGCCGCCAGCGTCTCCAGATACCGGCGGTAATCCCCCGTCGTCGCCTCTTCCAGTTCGATCGCGTAATGCGCTGCGTCCTGGATCGCTGCCACGTAGCAGTCGAGGGTCGTCTGCCTTAACCGGTCCGACCGCTCCAGGTCCGTAACGGATTGTCCAATCGAGATCACGTGCTTACGCCCCCGTCGGTGATCTTATCGGCAGATTCCCTGAATAACTTCGCAGCTACGCCCGAGCGGTCGCCGGCGCTTACGTTCGAACCGAGCCGCGAACGTAAGTAAAAGAGCGGTCCCTTATTTCTGGTCGAACAGCGCCGCCCGCGCCAGCCGTTCCCCTTTGAAAACCACCAGCGAGATCCGCTCGGTGGCCGTAATGTCCTCCAGCGGGTTGCCGTCCACCAGCAGGAAATCCGCGTCCAGACCCTTGCGGATGCCGCCGATCCGGTCGCCTGCGCCGAGCAGCTTGGCCGCATTCCCGGTAGCCGCTTGAAGCGCCACCGCCGCCGGAATGCCCGCCTGCACCCAGAGCTGTAACTCACGGTGCAGCGAGGGTCCGTGGAATACCAGCGGATAACCCGCGTCCGTGCCCATTGCCAGCGGGATGCCGGCGGCCCACGCGCTGAGCAGGTTCGACCGGGCCTGCTCCAGCGCCTGCTCGAACTGCACCGCCCTCGTTGCATCGGTGGATTTTCCGGATTCCACCAGGCTCCGCGTGGCCGCCAGCACTCCGTGCGCCACCGCCTGCTCCACCAGGGAATTGCTCAGCCCGTCCGCTTTTCCTCCGTAATAGCGCCCGTAGGCCTCCGTCACGGAGAGCATCGGGTCGTAATACACGTCCTGTTTCGCCATCCGGTCGAGCAGCGTGTCGGGCAGCGCGTCGCGCCAGGAGCCGCCCTCAATGGACGTTGCGCCGATTTCGAGCGCGTCGGCCACGTCCAGCGCGCTTCCCGTGTGGATCGCCACCGGCAAATGCTGCGCGCGAGCCTCTTCGGCCACCGAACGAGCCAGCAGCAGGTCCAGCCGGTCGGAAACCGCGCCCACGCCCCAGCCATCTTCCAGCATGGCCGCCACCGCGTCCACGCCGTCCTTTTTCAAGCCGCGCACCTCCCGGCGGGCATCCTCGGGCGTCTTGGGCGACCGGACCAACTGCGGCAGCAGGCCGATTCCAACCTTCCCAGGCACAATCTCCAGAAACTCCGTGCCCCGCGCCGGGTCGGCCGTGAACAGGGGACCGCACACGAAAAGCTGGGCCCCCAATTTGGCCCCGCTCGCAATCTCCGAGCGCAGTTTCAGCACGCTCTCCAACGGGTCTCCCGCGCTGCGCGCCGCCGTCACGCCGCTGTAGAGCAGGGCTGCCGCCGCCCGCGGCATGGATTTCGAGGGTTGGTAATCCCCGCTATCCGGCGAGATTCCTCCAAGCGGCGTCAGGTGTACGTGAACGTCGATCAGCCCCGGCAGCAGCGTCTTGCCGGCCCCCTCCACCACTTGCGCCTTGAGCGTCTCCGGATCGGGCGCCGCACCTTCATAGACCTCCGCGATCTTCCCATCCCGCACCAGCACCGAGCCGTTCTCGATGGTCTTTCCATCGCCCGTGAAGATGCGCGCGTCCCGTATCAGGAACGAGCCGGCCCGCTGCAGGTCGCGGTAAAATCCCTCATTCTGGCCCAGGTGTTCCCTGGTATAGGCGCGGTAGCTGCCCATGATGAGGAACGGCGCCAGCACCGCCAGTACCCACAGCTTGTTGCGGGGCGCGATCTTCTCTTCCTTTTCCCAGCGGAAAAGCTTGGCCGCGATGAACGTCCCCAGCGCCATCGTTGTCAGCAGCGCCGCCGCCGCCGCGCCGTTGTCCAGGATCGATTGATTCCGGAAAAAGATTCCCTGGAAGCCCGTGACCATATACGAAGCCGGCATGAATTCCGCGACCGTCTGCACCCATTTGGGAAGTATCGCCGCCGGAATCGTGGCCCCGCTCAGGATCAGCATCGGCACGTAGAACAGTTGCGTCAGGATCATCGCCTCCTGCATGGTGTTGGTCACCGCCGCCAGAATCAGGCCGATGGCGCGCATGGAGCACACCCCCAGCGAGACCATCAGCAGCAGCGAGAACCACTGCCGCGGCACGGGCATGCCGTAGCCGATATGCGCCACCGCGATCAGCAACACGACAATCGGCAGATACAGCAGCCACCCCGCCGCCATGGACGCCATCAGTATCGGAACCGGCGAGATCGGCGTCACCTTGAAGCGCCGCAAAATGCCCATCTCGCGATCCTGTACCGACCGCATCCCCGCGCCCCAAAGCCCATTGCCCAGGATCCCCATCGTGAGCACCATACCCACGATGAACGAAATCCCGTTCCCCGACGCTCTGCCGGCCAGCCCGCCGAAAGCGAAAAAGAATATCAGCGGAAAGGCGTAGTTGAAGAACAGCGCCGCGCGGTCGCGCAGGGTCAGCAGCATGTTGCTCTTGAACAAGGCGAGGTAGGCTCTCATTCGCGCAGGCTCTTTCCGGTGAGTTCGATGAACGCGTCCTCAAGCGACGGCCGCCGGATGCGTATATCCGCCAACTCGATGCCCTTTTCATCGAGCCACTTCATCATGTCCACCATGGAGCGCGCCGGCCGCCGCGAAACCACCGAAACCCGCGTGCGCCCCTCGTCGAGCGTCACCTTGTCCGCATCGCGCCACGCCGGCAGCGCGGCCCCATCGAGCGGCGCCGCGCATTCAATCTCGATGGTCGATTCGCCCGCCGCCCGGTCCTGAATCTCCCGCGGCGTGCCCATCGCGATAATCAGCCCTTCGTCCACAATCGCCACGCGGTCGCAAAGCTTCTCCGCCTCCTCGATATAGTGCGTAGTAAGCAGGATGGTGCGCTGCTCGCGTCGCAGGTCCGTCACCAGATCGCGGATCTCCAGGCGCGCCTGTGGATCGAGGCCCGTCGAGGGCTCGTCCAGAAACAGCGTCTGCGGATCGTTCAGCAGCGCCAGCGCCAGCGCCAGCCGCTGTTTCTGTCCGCCGGAGAGCGTCGCGTACTGCGCCTCGCGTTTCTCCCAAAGCTGCAGCCGCTTCAGCAGTTGCGCGCTATCCACGGTGCGCGTGTACAACGCCGCGAATAGCTCCATGGCCTCCCGGACTTTGAGCTTATCCTGCAGGCGCGTGGCTTGCAGGCAGACCCCGATGCGGTCCTTCAACGCGCGCGTCTGGATCTCCGGGTCGCACCCCAGCACGCTCACGCGCCCGCCGGACCGCGCTCGCAGCCCTTCCAGGATCTCCACCGTCGTAGTCTTCCCGGCGCCATTCGGTCCGAGCAGCCCAAATACTTCGCCCGCCCGCACCTCGAAATCGATGCCCCTCACCGCCGCGACTGCGCCGTAATTCTTCCGTAGCCCCTCAACCTGAATCGGATGACCCATTGGAAACGATAGTGTCTCACACCGGCGCCACGCGCCGAGATCCGTGGGGCAGGTTGTCAACCGGCCCTTACTTTTTCCTGAGAATCCAAGTCTCCAAGGCGCGCTCCTACTCTATGGCGACTTTCCATTCGCGCCGTTTGCCTCACCTCTATCCCTCCGGCCAGCCCATTTTCCTCACTTGGCGCCTGCATGGCAGTCTCCCCCAGGGCCGCGCCTTCCCAGAGGCCACAACCCACGGTCGGGCTTTTGTGGTTATGGATCGCCTGCTCGACGGCGTCCGCGCCGGTCCCTTTCACTTGCGCCAGCCGGAAGTCGCGCGAATGGTCGTGGAAGCGCTGCAATATCACGAGCGAGAATTCGCCCACTACCAGCTCCACAATTATGTCGTGATGCAAAAATCACGTGCACGTGTTGATCACTCCGCGGACGCCGGTTCCCAAGGTCATGCAATCGCTTAAGCGCTTCACCGGGCTGGAAGGGAATCGACTCCTAGGAGTAGCAGGGCGGCCATTCTGGCAGGACGAAAGCTATGACCGGCTGGTTCGCGATGGGAAGGAGTTTGAGCGGATCGCACGGTACATCGAGATGAATCCAGTTGTGGCTGGCCTGGCTGCGGCGCCGGAGGAGTTTCCCTGGTCGAGCGCGAGGCCGATCGGCAACCTGGCCGCAAGTTGACAACTGTTCTCAACCTGCCCCACTCTGCACGGCGTTCCGGCCGATCTTTCCACGTGCGTAACCTTACCGACACAACAGAATGTTTACATCCTGTTTACATCGTCCCGAAACGCGCCAGTCCGCGCGTGCGTATGCCTAAGCCGAAGGAGGGTTACCTACGTGCAATCTCCGCATCTAACGCGCTTCGACCGCCGTTTGCTCGCCGCCGCAGCCTGGCTCGCATTCGCCGGTTCCGCCTCGGCCCAGAACTACACCCAAACGAATCTGGTTTCCAACCAGACCGGTGCGGCTGCCAATACCGATGCGAATCTGGTGAATGGGTGGGGCATCTCCCGCTCCGCAAGCAGTCCCTGGTGGGTCTCGGACAACGGAACCAGCGTGGCCACGCTTTACAATTCCAGTGGGACTCCCAACTCCCTGGTCGTCAAGGTGGCCGGCGGGCCCACCGGGACCGTTTTCAATGGGACCGCCGGCTTCGTCATCACCGGAGGCTCGCCCGCGAAATTCCTGTTCTGTTCCCTGAATGGCGCAATTTCCGGCTGGAACGGCGGCACGGCGGCCACGGTCATGGCGACCACCCCCAACGCGGTTTATACGGGCCTTGCCATGGCCACGGTCAACGGCAATCCGCAGCTCTACGCGGCCGATTTCGCCGGCGGCAAGATCGATGTCTTCGACGCCAGCTTTAACCTCGTGAGCAAGCCGCAGCCAGCTTTCTGGCTGTTGTCATTTCTGTTCGGCAATCTCAGCTTTGGCCCGAATCCGCCCGGCATGTCGCCCTTCAACATTCAGAACATCGGCGGAACCCTGTTTGTGGCCTATGCCAAGCCGGACCCCACCACCCATCAAAACGCCGTCGGGGCCGGATTGGGGCTGATCGGCGCCTTCACGCCCACCGGACAACTCATCGCCTGGTTTCAACACGTCGACGAGCTGAACGCCCCCTGGGGATTCGCCATGGCGCCCTCCGAGTTCGGGACCTTCAGCCACGACCTGCTGGTCGGACAACTAGGCAGCGGCCAGATCCTCGCCTTCAATCCGGAATCGGGCCAGTATATGGGACAGTTGCTGAACCCCGCCGGCGCCCCCATCGCCATTGACGGCCTCTGGGGAATCGGTTTCGGCAATGGCGGCAATGCCGGTCCCGAAACAACCCTGTTCTTCGCCGCGGGGCCGAACGGTCAAACCAACGGCCTCTTCGGCTCCCTGACCGCCGTAACCGCCGACCTGATCCAAGGCAACGGCAACTAAACAGAGCCTCATCAGTAATTGCGCATCCGCAGTAGGGGTCGGGCACGCCCGACCCCCGGACCGCTGCCCAGCAGTCGAACTGCTTGCATCCGTGCCTTTTTCACCGCCGCACCGCCATCGGCATATAATCCTGCGCTACATACAACTCAATCGCAATCCGCCCAGACCCTTCCAGTCTGTGATACTGCAGCGCCCCGCTCGCCCCGCGTACCTGGTTGCTTCGCAGCGGAATCTCCGCGTTGCCCACCTTCAGGCGCACCTTATCGAGTCCCACGCGCATCTCCGCGCCATCCCCGCCCGTCCCGCCCGCGAATGTCACCTGCCCCGACGCTGCCGCGCCCACCGCCGCTATCGTCACCCCGCCCACCTGTAAATCGCTGGCCAGCATGAAGTCGATCGGTCCCGCGTCGCCCGACTTCTTCGCGCTCAAGTCTTCCACCGAAACCAGCGACACTGCCGTCCCTTCCCGCAGAATCGGCTGAGGCGCCGCCGCGCCCCTTCGCGCATGAGTCGTGATATGGGGCAGGATGAACTGCTCCAACAAGTGGTTTTCCGCCCGGCCGCCGAATCCCAACAGCGCGTCATGCCAAAGCCGCAGATACGGCCGCGACGTGTAGGGATAGTACAGCCTCGATACCTGGCTGGAGGCCACGCCGCCGATCACATCGGAATAGTCCGGCTGCCAGTGCCCGTCATCCCCCTTGCACACGAATGCCGTCGCAATGGCATACACCAGCCGCGAACCGAAACTCCCCGTGGTCTTGAAATAGTAGCGGGGGTCCTGGTGAAAGACCGCCTGCAATACCACATGGTGAATGATCGCCCCGCTGACATGGTTCGCGTAGAGCGCCCCGTAACGCGTCGCGTACCCTTCCACGCCCTGCCCGAACTCCGGGTAATCGTTCCGCGCCTGCTGGATTCCCGCCGCGATCCCCGTGGTCAAAAACGTCACCGGATCCACGATGGTCTTCCACCCAAGCTGAAACTTCTGCCTGGCGTCGAGCGGCGCCGGGTTCGGGTCGTACGTCACCAGGTAGTGCGGAAATACCCCCAGCACGCGCTGCTTCTCCTCGGTTTTCAGTTGCTCCTCCGCCACCTCCTTGATCGGCGGCGTCACCTCCACCGTGGAAGTTTCCGGCGCCACCCGCAGCACCGCGTTAACCGGCGCCTGGCTTTCGCCCGACCCAGCCGCCACGTACGGCGCCGTCCAAACCGCGAATCCACGCGCCGTGATCGTGATTGTGTAATTTGCCGGCTCCACCGGGGAAAAGTGGAACGCGCCCGCATCGTCCGAAACAGTCGTGCGCTGGGCCGCGGAGGCCGTGTCCAACGTGACAATCGCGCCCGCCACAACCGACCCCGAGGTGTCCTTCACCACTCCCTGGATGGCGTCGCTCTGTGCGACGGCTGACCCAACCAGCATCAAAAGGGCCGCTGCAGCCGCTCCCATCCCTGATCGATCGCGCATCTACACCTCACCCCATTATCCGCGATCCGGAGTATGATAACCCGCAGGAGGTGCGAATGCGCCTTTCAGGCCTTTTTACCCTGGCAGTTTTCGCGCCCGGTCTTGCGATCTCCGACGGACCAACCTTCGACGCCGCGTCGGTGAAACTGACCGGCCCCGATGTCAAGCCACCCTACCTCGTCACCGGAGGCCCCGGCACGAATGACCCGGGACGGTTCCACGCCCCGCGCGTCAAGCTGCTCAACCTCCTGACCAGAGCTTTTGACGTGAGTTCGGACCAAATTGCGGGACCGGCATGGCTCCGGGATTTTGCCTCGAATAATTACACTGTCGATGCCGTCATTCCCCCCAATACTACCAAGGAGCAGTTCCAGCAGATGCTCCAGAACCTCCTCGTCGAGCGGTTCCACCTGGTCTTCCACCACGAAACCCGCAAGTTCCCCGGCTATGAACTAGTGGTGGATAAAGGCGGTCCGAAGTTCAAGGAAGTCACCCCAACTCCGGAAGCCGATCCCACCACACCTGCCGATCGGCAAGCGGATATGCGGGCAGTCATGAGCGCTCCCAAAGGCGCGGATGGTTTTCCCGCCGTTCCGGGTTCGCGAACGTTCACCGGGGGCAATGTGCTGGCCGGCCAGATGCGGACCAAGTACCAGGAGCAGACCATGGCGCAGTTCGTATCGACCATGGGGTCCACAGTCGGCGTCTCACAGGGCAAGAGCGCAGTGGATGGCTATCTCCAGCCGCGCGTGGTCGATAAGACCGGCCTCACCGGAACGTACACCTTCATCCTGGAGTATTACGACGCAGCCCTGGCAAACGCGTTCGCCAGGTTGCCGTCCCGCGCCAATTCCGACCCCTCATCGGTGCCCGCCGCCAGCGATCCCGGCGGCACGTCCAACATCTTCACCGCCATCCAGAAGCAGCTAGGCCTCCGCCTCGACAAGGTCGCCGACGTCCCTCTGGACGTAATCGTCGTCGATAGCGTCGACAAAGTCCCCACCGCCAACTAGGTGGGGCGGACCTCCTGGTCTGCCTTCTTCTGTGAATCGCTTACTCCCCCGGCTTGTCCCGCCGCCGCATCAACTGATGCAGCGCGAAGGGCACTTCGTCGGGGTGCATGGCGCACCATGCGACCACGCGCTCCCACTTCACCGCGTCGTCCACAATCGAGCTGATCTCCATCAGCTCCGTCTCGATAGTCTCCGGATCTCGCATCCGCTTCCAGCATGGCACATGTCAGTCACAGCGAATTGAAAAAATCCTTCGGCTGAAACTAAACCACTTACTCCCCCCTTCCTCCGGCATCGCGCTACCCGCCTGCTACCGTCAAGCCAGGTAGGACGTATGGCAACCATCGAACAAATCGACGCGAATCGTCAGAACGCTCGTAAATCAACCGGCCCGCGCACCCCGGAGGGCAAAGCCGCCTCCCGTTTCAATGCCCTGAAATCCGGCATTGACGCCGAAGCCGAAGTCATCCCCGGCGAAGATCCGGCCAAACTCGAGGCCCTCATCGCCGAATACCGGGAACGCTGGCCTACGGACACCCCTGAGCGCCGCATGTTGGTCGACACCCTCGTCAATTGCGAGTGGATGCTCCGCCGCATCCGGCGCGGCGAAGCCTCCTTCTGGAAATACAAAGAGGAACGAACGTTTCTCGATACGCCCAACCGCGAGGGTCGCGTCATCGACTTCGGCGATATGGTTTACGACCGCCTCCAGCGCCGCATCAATTCCATCCAGCGCAACTACCTCCGCGCCCTCAAGGAGCTTCAAAACCTGGAAAAGGCCGAAGCCGCCGCCGCCCAGCCCCCGGAAGCTCCCGTCGAAACCGAATCGAATCAACAACCTATCATCGGAATTGGCTTCGTTCCTGAAACCTCCGAAACCCAGCCTGACCAGCCAGCGCAAGTGCCTGGCCAGCCAGTGCAAGTGGGGCAGGCGCTTCCGCCTGCCACTCCCGCAGCCCCGGGAGCCCTTCCCGGAGGCCTCACCTAACGCCCTCTTGATCCATTCCTGACCCTTTCTTTACGACTTCCTTATGGCTGCGCCCGTACCCTGAAACTGGTAACGGTCATGAACAGCCTCGGCCAACTCCGAATCGATCCCGGTTCCCTCGCCGGCCATGGCGCTGGCGCCGAAATCGAGCTTGCGGTACCCTATACGGAGCAGTCCTTAGCCGGCGCCGTCCTGGAGCGGGCCTTGGCGCTTGCCTTGGGGCTGAACGCGCGGATATCGCTGGTCGCGGTTCACGCCGCCCCGTATCCTTTGGAGTTCGGATGCCCCTCTTCGACCCACGCGTTCCTCGTCGAGCGGCTCGTCGAGCTGGCCGGACGCTGCGATCTGCCCGTTACCGCCGAAGTCATCATGGCGCGCAGCCAGGAAGAGGGCTTCCGGCACGCGTTTGGCCGCTCGGCTACCATACTGGTCGGCTCGCGCAAGCGGCTCTGGCGGACTCGCGAGGAAAAACTGGCCCGCGCGCTCGCTCGCGACGGCCGCCAGGTCGTCCTGATGCACGTAGAATAGGCGGATAAATGCTGGATATCGTGTTCGTATCGATCGCCATACTGTTTTTCGCCGTTGCCTGGGCATTCGTCAAAGGATGCGATCGCCTGTGAGCGCGGCCTGGAGAAACGCACATGGATTATATACTGTCCCTGCTGGTTGCCATCGGATTGGGCGTCTACCTCTTCTACGCCCTCTTGAAGCCCGAACGCTTCTGAAAGGAATCGTATGACTGGGAACGGACTTCTTCAGATCGCCCTCTACGTCGCGATTCTCATTATGCTGACGAAACCCATGGGCGCTTTCATGGCGAAGGTCTTCGCCGGCGAGCGCACCTGGATGCACCGTCCTCTGCGGCCCCTCGAAACCGCCATCTACAAGCTCTGCGGCATCGACGAAAACCACGAGCAGCGTTGGACTCAATATGCCGGCGGCGTGCTCGTCCTGAGCGCCGTCAGTATTGTCTTCACCTACCTGCTGCTCCGCCTGCAGCAATGGTTTCCGCTCAACCCGCAGGGCCTCGGCAACGTAGGCACGGACCTGGCCTTCAACACAGCCGCCAGCTTCGGCACGAATACCAACTGGCAGTCCTACGTGCCCGAGACCACCATGAGCTACCTCTCCCAAATGCTCGCGCTGGCCACCCACAACTTCTGGTCCGCGGCGACCGGCATAGCGGTGGCTATTGCAGTGGTCCGCGGCTTCGCGCGCCATTCCGTGAACACGCTGGGCAATTTCTGGGTGGATTTCACGCGCGCCACCCTTTACGTTCTGCTGCCGCTTTCCATCGTCGGCGCCCTCTTGCTCTGCTCGCAAGGCGCCATCCAGAACTTCGATTCCTACACCAAGGCCACCACCGTCGAAGGCGCCGTCCAGACCATTCCGCAAGGCCCCGTGGCCTCGCAGGAAGCCATCAAGATGATTGGCACCAATGGCGGCGGCTTCACCAACGCCAACTCGGCGCATCCTTTTGAGAATCCCACCCCCTTCTCGAACTTCATTCAGATGCTGATGATCTTCGTCATTCCCGCCGGCCTCACCTACACCTTCGGCAAAATGGTGAAGGACACGCGCCAGGGATGGGCCATCTTCGCGGCCATGGCCATCCTCTTCCTTCTGGGCGTGTTTGTCGTCTATCCCTCCGAGCAGGCCGGAAATCCCATCCTTGCCAAACAAGGCATCGAGACCCAGGCTACCGCTACCCAGCCCGGCGGCAACATGGAAGGCAAGGAGGTCCGCTTCGGCATCGTCAACTCCTCGCTCTTCACCGTAATCACCACCGACGCCAGTTGCGGCGCCGTGAACAACATGCACGACAGCCTGACGCCCCTCGGCGGCCTCGTTCCCATGGTCAATATCGAACTTGGCGAGGTGATTTTCGGAGGCGTCGGCTCGGGCCTCTACGGCATGTTGCTGTTCGCCGTTCTCGCCGTCTTTATCGCCGGCCTCATGGTCGGCCGCACCCCCGAATACCTTGGCAAAAAAATCGAGCAGAAAGAAGTCAAGATGATGATGCTGGCCGTCCTGGTGCTGGCCTTTACCATCCTGAGCTTCGCCGCCTACGGCTCGGTGGCCCACTTCGCCAAGGATAGCTGGATCAACCCGCCCGGCCCCGCCACCGCCAACCTGAACAACAACGGTCCCCACGGCCTTTCGGAGATCATCTACGCCTACACCAGCGGCGTGGGCAACAACGGCAGCGCCTTCGCCGGCATCAACGCCAATACCCCGTTCTTCAACACCACCATCGGACTGGCCATGCTCTCCGGCCGATTCCTGATGTTGATTCCCCTGCTGGCCGCTGCCGGCAGCCTGGCCCAGAAGAAACTTGTCCCGGTCTCGGCCGGAACGTTTCCCACCCACGGGCCGCTCTTCGTGGCTCTCCTGGTCGGCGTGGTGCTGATCGTCGGCGCCCTCACGTTCTTCCCGGCGCTCTCGCTCGGGCCTGTCGTGGAACACTTCCTGATGATGCAGGGTAAGCTTTGGAGCTAACTTTATGATGGCAACCGTTACGCCTACTCCGTCCACTGCGCCGGAAGATGTCACCTCAATCATTCCCAGGAAGGGCGTGCGGGCCCGCCCGCTGTTCGACCCTCCCATCGTCAAGCGCGCCATCCGCGATTCGCTCATCAAGCTGAACCCGCGCATCATGATGAAGAACCCGGTCATGTTCGTGGTGGAGGTCGGGGCAACCATGACCACCATCCTGGCCGTCCGCGATTTAGCCACCGGCGCCGCCGGCATCGGGTTCACTTTCCAGATCACCTTGTGGCTGTGGTTCACCGTCCTGTTCGCCAACTTCGCGGAGGCCATGGCCGAAGGCCGCGGCAAGGCCCAGGCCGATACCCTCCGCAAGACCAAGACCGAAACCACCGCCCGCCGCCTGCGTGGATCGACTGAAGAGTCCGTTCCCGCCACCGCCTTGCGCAGCGGCGACACCGTCCTGGTGAAGGCCGGCGAAACCATCCCCGGAGATGGCGACGTCGTCGAGGGCATCGCCAGCGTGGATGAATCCGCCATCACCGGTGAAAGCGCTCCCGTAATCCGCGAGTCCGGCGGTGATCGCAGCGCCGTCACCGGCGGCACCAAGGTGCTCTCCGATTGGGTCAAGATCAAGATCACTTCCAACCCCGGCGAGACCTTCCTCGACCGCATGATCGCCCTGGTGGAAGGCGCCGAGCGCCAGAAGACGCCCAACGAAATCGCCTTGAACATTGTGATCGCCGGGCTGACCATCGTTTTCCTGCTGGCCGTGGTTACGCTCCAGCCCTTCGCCCTCTATAGCGTCGCGGCCAGCGGCACGGGCAGCGCGCCCACCGTCACGGTTCTCATCTCGCTCCTGGTGTGCCTCATCCCCACCACCATCGGCGGGCTGCTCTCCGCCATCGGCATCGCCGGCATGGACCGCGTCATGCAGCACAACGTGCTTGCCATGAGCGGCAAGGCTGTGGAAGCGGCCGGCGACGTCAACACCCTGCTCCTCGATAAGACCGGCACCATCACCCTCGGCAACCGCCAGGCCGTCGAGTTCATTCCGGTCGGCGACGTCAGCGAGGAAGAGTTGGCCGACGCCGCGCAGCTTTCGAGCTTAGCCGACGAAACCCCCGAAGGCCGCTCCATCGTCGTTCTCGCCAAGCAGAAGTACAACATCCGCGGCCGCGAGGTGGCCGAACACGAAGCCCGCTTCATCCCGTTCACCGCCCAGACCCGCATGAGCGGCGTGGACCTCGACGGCCGCCGCATCCGCAAGGGCGCCACCGATTCGGTCATGGAGTTCGTTCACGACCAGGGCGGGGCAGTCCCCACCGAACTTATGGATGTTACCGACCGCATTTCGCGCTCCGGTGGCACTCCGCTGGTGGTGGCCGACGGCAACCGCGCCCTCGGCGTGGTGCATTTGAAGGACGTGGTCAAGGGCGGTATGCGCGAGCGCTTCCAACAACTGCGCGCCATGGGAATCCGCACCGTCATGATCACCGGCGATAACCCCCTCACCGCCGCCGCCATTGCCGCCGAAGCCGGTACCGACGACTTCCTGGCCCAGGCCACCCCCAAAGACAAGATGGACCTCATCAAGAAGGAACAGGCCGGCGGCAGGCTCGTGGCCATGACCGGCGACGGAACCAACGACGCTCCCGCCCTGGCCCAGGCCGATGTCGGCCTCGCCATGAACACCGGCACCATGGCCGCCAAAGAGGCCGGCAACATGGTGGATCTCGACAGCAATCCCACCAAGCTCATCGAAGTGGTTGCCATCGGCAAGCAATTGCTGATGACGCGCGGATCCCTGACCACGTTTTCCATCGCCAACGATGTCGCCAAGTATTTCGCCATTCTCCCGGCCATGTTCATGGGCATCTACCCGGCCATGAAAACGCTCAACATCATGGGGTTGCACACCAAGGAGAGCGCCGTACTCGCGGCCGTGATCTTCAATGCCCTGATTATCGTCGCGTTGATTCCGCTGGCCCTGCGCGGCGTCAAGTACCGGCCCATGAGCGCCGCCGCCCTGCTGCGCCGCAATCTGCTGGTCTATGGCGTAGGCGGCGTGATCGCCCCGTTCCCCGGAATCTGGCTGATCGACCGTCTCCTGGGCATTCTGCATTTGGCGTAAAGTGGGGCGGACCTCCTGGTCTGCCTTCTTGATTTGGAGCGCTTATGAAACAACTCATCATCGCCATCAAAGCCACTCTGGTACTTGCCCTTCTCACCGGCATTCTGTACCCGCTTCTGGTCACCGGCCTCGCCAAGGTGATGTTTCGCCATCAGGCCGAAGGCAGCCTCATCCAGGCCAACGGCAAGACCGTCGGCTCTGAGCTGATCGGCCAGCAGTTCACCAAGCCCGAATACTTCCATGGCCGCCCCTCCGCCGCCGGCAACGGCTACGACGGCCTGGCCTCCGGCGGATCGAATTACGGTCCCACCAACCAGAAGCTTGTGGATCGCGTGAACGCCGACCTCAAGGCCGCCCGCGCCGACAACCCCGGCTTCACCGGCCCCGCGCCCGCCGACATGGTAACCGCCTCCGGCAGCGGGCTCGACCCCGACATTAGCCCCGCCACCGCGGACGTCCAGGTGGCCCGCGTGGCCGCCGCGCGCTCCGTCAGCCAGGACCGAATCCGCCAGTTGGTCGCCGAGAACACCGAAGGCCGCCAGTTCGGAATCCTCGGCGAGCCGCGCGTAAATGTTTTAAAGCTGAATCTTTCGCTCGATCAAGCCATTCCCCTGCGAAAATAGGTGAGTGGCAGAACTCACCCGCAGGCCCGACCCCGAGGAACTGCTGCGCCGCGTCCAGGCTGAAGAACGCCGGGAGCGTCGCGGCCGCCTCAAGGTCTTTCTAGGTTACGCTCCCCGAGTCGGCAAGTCCTTCCGCATGTTCGATGAGGGCCGCCGCCGCAAGGAGCGCGGCGAAGACGTGGTCGTCGCCTCCGTCCAGGGCGAAGTCACCCCCGATATTCAGGCCATCGTTTCGCAGCTTGAGATCATCCCCACGCTCCCGGAACGCTACGCCGGCCGCGAGTTCCAGGTCCTCGATATCCCCGGCATCTTCCGCCGCCACCCCGAGATTTGCCTGATCGACGGCCTGGCCAACGACAATCCCCCCGGCAGCCGCAATCCCCAGCGCTGGCAGGACGTCGAAAACCTGCTCGGCCGCGGCATCGGCGTCATCACCGCCGTCAACGTCCAGCACATCCGGGAACGCCAGGACGACGTGGCCCGCGTCACCGGCAAGCGCGCCACCTACAGCGTCCCCGAAGCCTTCCTCAACGAGGCCGACGATATCGAAGTGGTGGACGCCCCTCCCGAGGCGCTGCTCGGCCGCGGCGCGGGCCACCCCGGTCTTCCCGATGCCCGCCAACTCGGCGAGTTGCGCGAGCTTGCCCTCGTGCTGGCCGCCAATGTGGTGGACCGTCAGCTTCAGGGATACCTGAGCGCCCACGGCATCGCCGCTACCTGGGGAGTGCAGGAGCGCATCCTGGTCTGCCTGACGCCGCGCAGCAATGCCTCTTCCATGCTCCACAGCGGCAAGCGCAACGCGCGGCGCTTCCATGGGGCTCTGATCGCCGCCTATTTCGAACAGCAGGACCTCAGCCCCGAGGACCGTCTCAAGCTCGAAGCCAACCTCGCGCTGGCCCGCGAGCTCGAAGCCGAAGTCCATTGCCTGCAAGGCCGGGATCTGGTGGAAGCCATCCTGGCGTTTGCCCGCGACCAGCACGTCACGCAGGTCTTTCTGGGCCATACCCAGCGCGACCAGCCACGCTGGTGGTGGCATTCACCCATCGACAGGCTGATCGAACACGCCACGGATTTCGACCTCCGCCTCTTCCCGCAGGCGGAGACCGAATGATCCCCCCGCACAAAGGCCGGCTCAAGATCTACCTCGGATATGCCGCCGGGGTCGGCAAGACTTACCGTATGCTCGAGGAGGCCCAGGAGATCCGCGCCCAGGGCGTGGACATCGTCATTGCTTACTTCGAGCCGCACGGCCGCAAGGACACCATCGCCAAGACCGAAGGCATGGAAGTCATCCCCCGCAAAACGGTTACCTACGGCGGTGCGCAATTCCAGGAAATGGATACCGAGGCCGTCCTGCGCCGCAAACCCGCCGTCGCCATGGTCGACGAATTCGCCCATACCAACGTGCCCGGCCTCGGCCGCGACAAGCGCTGGCAGGACGTGCGCGCCCTGCTCGACGCCGGCATCGACGTCCTCACCACCATGAATGTCCAGCACCTCGAAAGCCTCAACGACCAGGTCTGGCGCGTCACCGGCGTGCGCGTGCGGGAAACCGTGCCCGATTGGGTGGTGGACGAGGCCGAGGAAGTGGTCTTCGTGGACCTCACCCCCACGGCCCTCCGCAACCGCATCGAGCGCGGCGTGGTTTACGCCCCGGAACGGGCGCGCCGCGCCATGGATAACTTCTTCACCGAGACCAACCTCACCGCGCTGCGCGAAATCGCCATGCGTCATGCGGCGCATGAAGCCGAAGACAAACTGCGGCCCGCCAAAGCCCGCCTGCATTCCGGACGCCATGAACGCATTCTCATCTGCCTCACCGGCAGCCCCTCTTCCGCCATTCTGATTCGGCGCGGAAAGCGCCTCGCCGATTACCTCCAGGCCGATTGCATCGCCGTCCACGTTTCCGGACCCGACGCGCGCGAGCGGGAGGCCGTCGAGCGGCACATGAACTTTGCCCGCAACCTTCGCATCGACACCCACGTCGTGGAGGGTCCCGATATCGCCGCCGCCATCGCCGGCTTCGCGCGCAGCCAGCGCATCACCCAGATATTCATGGGCCGCCCCGGCCCTCGCCCTCTTTTCAAGCGCTTGCAAGAGAGCGTCGTGCAGCAAGTAGTCCGCCAGGCCCGCGACAAGCAGATCACCATCGTTGCGCAAAGGGGGTAGGTGGCCACCCGCAAGAATTCGCCAAACTTGCGGGAGACTGGAAGAAAATCCGTGTTATAACGTACATAATGATTTTCTTAACCTTAGCTCTGATAATTGGAGCCGGATACCTTCTGTCTGCCCGCCGCGCCGACCGCCGCGTAGAAGAACGGTATAGGTCCACCTGTCTCAGCAGGCTTGAAGCGCTGTGTCAGCGAGAACCTGAAAGAATCCTGTAGAGCCGCCGGTCGACTGGATTGGAGACGCCGCTTGAGCGCCCCGGCGCGCAAGCCGAGCGGTAACTTGCTGTTGCGCCCCCCAAAAAAACCTACTGACGTTATTCCGTACGGCTAACCCGTCTGGAGTATGGCAGTTGGACCTCTACCGGCCTTACTCTTGTTTTGAAAGCACGCCGGTATGCCCAAACAGCTCAATTTCCCGCCCGAATACGGCGATTCCCGGCCGGAAGACCATAGAATTCACTGTGTGTTCCTGACGTGTTTCCCTTCCGACTTCTCCTTCCTAGCCACCGTGCTGTACTACTCCCGTATCCGAATGGACCGCGCGGACACCCTGGATCAGGCCGATTTCCTTCTGACCGTGACCCCCAGCACCGTGCTTCTCTCGGACATGACGTTTCTGGACGGTTCCTGGCGCGACGCGCTTCGAATGGCTTCCGAGGTGCACCCGCACGTGGCCGCGTTGGTGGTGGCCGATCCCGTGGACCGGCCTTTTCTCTCGGATTCGGACGCCTATGCTTCCGGCGCCTGCGGCATCCTCTGGAAGCCGCTGGCCATCGACCAGGCGATTGACCTTATCCGAACCGCGGATGAGGCGGCAAAGAATCGCGCAGCGCTGCACTGCGGCACATTGGCAACGGTGGAGCAGGGCTAATTCGGCTTGCCCGCGCCGCCCGCGGGGACGGGCAGGGTCACCGATCCGATAGCATTCGAGCCGCGGTCAAACACAATCAAGCGGAGGGTTCTGACCTCCGCCGGAAGCGCTACTCTCTGAACGAATCCGATACCCTGACGCAGCGCCGTCTCGCGGTCCTCGGCGTTGAGATGAAGCTCCAGCGGGATCAGGGGACCGGGCTGCGGCTGCGCGCCGGGAACGTAACCGACAAGCGCCAGGCGCAGTTGCGCCGCATACCCGTCGCCGTCGTGGACCAGAGCGACGTCGTGGGCATCGATGCGCGCGTCGAGGCGCACCGCGCTTCCGCCGTTCGGATCGGGCGAGAGCTTCGCGCGCACCCCGATTTCGGCCGCATCGAATGCCGTCGCCATTGCCGAGCCGATAGCCTGCTCGGACTTGGCCCCCGGCGCATCCCGCCAGGCGTAATATCCGGTCTTGGTCTGGATGCGCACTCCCTTGCGCGTGCAGGTGACGGCGAGCTTGTGAAACTTGCCGTCCCAGTTTTCCTGTTGCGGGTAATATCCAATCTCGTAGCTGGTACGCATGTCGGCGACGGCCTGCCGGACCGAACGGCCGATGTCTTTGCCGGTATCGGCCCGGCCGCCGGTCATCTGGGCGAACTGGTTGAGCGTGTCGATGCTGTTCATGCCGTTGTTCTCGGCGCCGTCCACATTGTCCGGGCTGCCGAGCATCACCGTTCGCACCGGATAGATGGATACCTCGGACCGGTCGAACCCTTCGCTCATGCGCCGCACCAGCGGCTGGAAATCCACCCAGTCGCCGGTATCGGAGACTTCCGGCCCCAACACGATGGGCACGCCATCCGTAATCCACACCAGACTCTTTCGGCCCGGCGCCCTCGACAATTCGCCGGCGATCTCATCGAGCGCGTGAAAAGTCATCTGCACGCGAATCGCCTCATCGATGTCGACGGTCCGGGGCTGCAGCACGGTCTTCAGCGCCTGGTCCAGGAGCGGCTTGATCCGGCTGGTCCACGGGGCGCCTCCCGGCAAGTCGGGCTCGCCCCCGGCGCCGGGCAGGCCGTGCACCGCATACAAACGGCCATCGAGCGTCAGCAGATACAGGTACACGTAATCGGCTGTCTCCAGCGATCCGAGGTCGTGAATCAATTCGTTTGCCGTGATTCCCCGCGTGTCGAACTTTTCGTTCAGCAGATCGAAGAGAATCAGCGTGGCGCGCGGGACGTTGGCCCCGCTCCGGTTGGAATACTCGTTGGGTTCCAGCTTGGGAGCTTCCACCGGACCGCTCTCGCGGTGGCGAAAGAAAGCGACGGTCTGCGGCTTCCCGGAATCGGTCACGCGAAAATCGTCGCGGGTCAAATCGGCGATCGGCCGCCCATGGCTATCGTCCGCAACTACATTCAGGTCCACCATCCGGGGCTCCTGCTGAGGGTCGTCCCCGTGGAGCAGCGCCAGACTCAAGCCCAGCCCGAAGACGATGCGAAACACCATACTGCCCAGCCGCGGCGCTAATCCACCGGCTCCCAGGAGTGGTCAGGGTCGAAGCGCGTGATTGGAACCGGCGGCTTACCGGGAACTGGCGCGATGTCCATCTGATAGACCCGGCCGTCCTGGTTCACGATGAACGTATGGATACCTGACACTCCATATTCGGCCGGCCACGCCACCAGGCCGAAGCCGCCAATCAGGTTGTCCTTCACCAGGTAATTGTGGGCTCCGCCCGGCGCATTGGGGCCTTGCCCATTGAGGACGCGGTAATAGTATCCGTGGTAGGGCTTGGCGTTCCCTTTGCTGCCGCCGTCCCACGCTGCCAGGGCCATCCCCTGAGGAACCAGCGGCTCGCTCGCGCCCTGCCAATACAACCCGTCCTGCCGGCCGGGCGTGGCCATGATATGGGGCGCGTACTCAAGCATGCCATCCGCGTCGCGGTCCTCGGAGGCGTACTTTTGCTGGGCTTCCACATACCCGTAGCAAATCTCGATGGCATCCAGCTCGTCCGAGCCGACACGCCGCGCCCGCATCTCGGCCGGGGTTTCCGAAGCGTCGAAGCTCCACTTGCCGTTGGCGCGGACAATCGGGACCGGGAACGGCCAGTCTTCGTCGCCGATCGCCAGGATCGCGCGATTCGGGTTCCTGGGAGAGATTTCGAGCCGCTGTTTCGCGCGCGCGAGACGCGCGAACTCAGTCTGTTCGTCACGATCCTGCGTGGGGCTGCCGGAGCTCAGAACGTCCTTCGCCCCCGGACCGAAGATGGCCGATAGCCGCGCGGAGTCGTGCTGCTCCGCCGCATTGACGACCGCTTGCGCCGCGGCCTCGGCCGAATCGAAGCGCTCTTGCGCGACTAACGGCGCGGCGGATGCAAACGCCAGCGCCGCGCAAATGGTGCAGAATATGCCCGTCATGGCGTCACCTTCTCCCTCCGCCGCCGGCGCGCATGCCACCGCCGCCCATTCCGCCAGTGCGCATCCCACCCATGCTGGAGAAGCCGCGGTCGCTTTGCATGCGCGTCATCGCGCCGCTGTGGTAACCGCCGAACACACTGTGGCTGTTGGCGTAGGAGCGCTGCTCGAAGTTCGGCGTTCCAACGCGCTGTCCAGGCGCGAAGTCTCTTCGATTCCCGTTGGCGGCTGGGCCGCCGGCGCCGCCACGGGCCGCAAAGCGGGTAGCCACCTCGCGATTGGCGTATGGCACGCCAAGGCGGTGAACCGGATCGTGCATCCACACGGAGCCGCCCAGCGCATCTCCTCCGTGGAAATGACCGAAGCCGTAGCGGTTAAAGAAAGAGTGATTGATGCCGATATTCCAGGCGTACCAATTGGGAGACCATCCCCAGCCACCCCATCCCCAGCCGCCCCAACCGCCGAAGTAGAGACCGAGATCGATTCCGGGACCCCATCCCAGCCCCACACCGATGCCGGGGTAAAGGAGCGGTGGGTAGACTCCCCAAACCGGCGGTCCCCAAATATACGCGGGATTGTAAGCCGGCACGTACCAGACATCCGGGTTCGCCGGTTCGATGGCGATCGCGCTCTGCCCGCCCTGGTTCTCCGTCGTGACGGTTTCCTGCGGCGTCGTGTGAAGCGTCCCCTTCGCCACAGCCTGGGACCTCATGCGCTGTACCGCCTGCATCACGTCAGCCTGCTGGGCGAGAAAGGCGTTGCCAAGCTGCGTGGTCCAGGTCATATTCTGAGTCAGGTTGGCGAGCACGTCGGGGAATGCGACCAGCCCCTGAATGCTGGGGTCCCAATTCTCCTTCTTCGCCTTGTCCATGAGCTTCGAAGGCTTCCAGCTCGAATGGTCCTTTACCCATTGTTCGGCTTCGGCGATCTCCATCGGGTAAGTGGAGGCGGCCAGCACTTCGCCCAATAGGGGATCGGGATACAAGGCGACCGGCGCCACCAGATCGTCAAGCTGCTGCGGCGTCATTGGCGCGCCCGGAGCCGGTACGGCGTCCGGGGCGGCCGCGGGCGCTCCAAGCACCAGGAAGAAGGTGACGAGAACCGCCGCTCTCGCGTGCGGGCCCATCCCACGGGGCATCCATCCGGCATCGATCATAACGCCGCTCCCTCCGTGTCTGATCCGATATTACGACCGCGCCACGTTGTTCGTCCACGAACATGGCCCGCAAGGTGTTCCAAAACTCACAGCCTCGCCAGCGCGCAAGGGAAGCCTTGGTCCGGCCGAATGGCCAGCGCACTCGGTCCGCCCCCGGCGCTTGGTTCTGGCGTGAGCGGACGTCCCGCAGGCCGGACGGTCATTCATCGGGCGCCGGGCAACCGCTTTGGAGCAACCCGCTCACATGACTTCTGTCTTAGAAGGTAACGCCAACTGGCAAGCGCGGCCATCCGGTGGACTTAGTAGGCGGCGGGAATTCCAAGGGTAACTTAGCGAGTCACACGCTTGGCAAGTCACACGCGGTCGAGCGCGGACCTTGCCTCCGATGACTGGGAATCGACCTCGATGGGCGCGGGGGCGGAATCCGCCAGGCGCGGCGGGAGCGGTAAAGTCACTTCAATCAGAGTGCCCTTTCCCAGCCCGGAGGCGATCTTAATCGAGCCGCCCAGGCTTTCGACCCTTTCCTGCATTCCGGTCAGGCCAAGGCCGCCTGCCCGGCCGCTTTGGAAGCCGCGTCCATCGTCCTGCACGGTAATCGTCAGCCACGAATCGGTGGCGTGCACGGCGATCTCGACGGAATGCGCGTTGGCGTGCTTGCGGACATTATTGAGCGCCTCCTGGGCAATCCGGAAGACGCACGTCTTGTGTTCGTCCGGCAGTTCGTCCGGCAGGCCATCGGCGCGAACGTGGATTCGAACTCCGGTGGGCCGTGCGATCTCCCGCGCCAACCACTCGAGCGCGGCCGCCAAGCCAAGGTCGTCGAGCATGGAGGGGCGCAGCAGCAGCGCCATATTGCGAATCACCGCCAGCGAACTTTCCACCAACTCGCGGATCCGGTCGACCCGCTCCCGCAGTTGCGGGTCGTAAGGGCGCAGCACAACCGCCAGATCGTGCAGTTCGAATTGAACTGCCGACATGGATTGGCCGACCGCGTCATGCAGGTCCCGCGAAATGCTTTTGCGCTCGTTTTCCTGCGTGGCCACCAGCTTGGCGGAGAGGTTCTTGAGCTCCTGGCGGGCCGCGGTCACCTCCTGGAGATGCGCCAGGGTTTCCCTCTCGAGACGCAAGAGCCGCGCGCCACTGAAAAACGCCAGGCCCCCGCCGAAGAGCATCATCGCGACCAGCGCCAGCACTAACTCGTTTCGAACGCTGGAGAACTTGGCGAGAAGCTGCTCATCCCGGCGCATGAGTTGCTGCCGGTTGACTGACTCGATGGTATCCGCGATGCTAAGGGCATACGAACGCCGCGGGAAGACTTCGTCGCGAAGAAAACTGTAGCCCTTCTGCTGCCTCTCATCCGGACTCCAGGAAAGTACCGGCTCCATGGTTTGCCAATAGTCCTGGATCTCGCGCTTGAGAGCCTCGAAATTCTCGCGGTCGCCGGCGCCGGAGAGAGGCATGTTGTCCGCCAGCAAGGACTCGATCCGTGAGTAGGCGTCGCTGAGCGCTTTCCGGCTTTGTTCGGCTTTGGCCCGGTCCGGCTCCAGAAGGTAATCGCGGATGTAGGTTCCGCAGAGATAAACCGCCGTTCGGATCTCGTCCAACTGTTGGTTCTTCGCAAGAAACTGCCGCAGCGTGGCCTCATTGCTGCTCCGCATTTCGGACAGAGCATGCAAGGCGCTAAACCCGGACAACAGCAGCAAGCTCAGTAGTACTCCAAAGCCCAGGAGCAGAACGCTTCGCGTCGTCAACCGGCGCACGTCCGCGCGCGGAGCCTCGGAGCCTTGCGGGGAGGCGGCGCGCCCTTGTCCGGAGAGACCTTCAGCGGGTCGCGGCGGCGCCTCGTTGTGAGGAAATGACGCCTTTTCGAACGGCATACAGAATCAAATCGGCCAGGCCATGAAGGTTCAGCTTCTGAAAAATGTGCTGGCGGTGACAGATCACGGTGGTCGTGCTGAGGCCAAGAGAAGTGGCGATATCCTTGTTGGACGCGCCCTCCGCCAGCAGTTGCAGGATCTCACGTTCCCGATTAGTCAGGAGATCGTAGGGATCGTCTACGTCTTCACGCTGTAAGTAGCGGGTGTACTCGTCCGCCAGAATTCGGCTCACTTTGGGGCTAAAGAATGCCTTGCCTTGACACACGGCGCGCACGGCATCGACGATTTCCGATTCCGCGGAGCTCTTCAGTACATATCCCCGCGTTCCGGCCTTGAGCGCGCTCAGCAGATAGCCCTCGTCCGCGTGGACCGTCAAGATCACGACCCGAGTCTCCGGCAGCATTTCCGAGATCCGCCTGCCCGCCTCAATGCCGTTGAGGCCCGGCATGGCGATATCGAGAATCACAACATGAGGGCGTTCCCGCTTCGCGACTTCGATGGCTTCCCTGCCATCGCACGCCTCGGCGATCACTTCGAGCCCCGGCTCGTGCTCCAGTAACGTTCGCAAGCCCCGGCGGATGATGGCATGATCGTCCGCGATCACAATGCGCGTTGGACTCATCACAGTCTCGCCTTCATAGTAAGCCATCCCCCGGCGCCCCGTGAATACGACAAGCAGAGTAGTTTTCCGGCGAAACGCTGCTGGCGGCCTCGGCCTCCGACGACCTGTTCGATGCTTCGGAGGCCGCCGCCGTTACTCAGCAGGTTTTCTTTGAAAACTCATCAAAGGAGGTTACGCGCATCACGCAGACGTTGACGTCTGACGTGATAGGATTTATCCAAGATGCTTAAGGAGAGGCCGTCTGTCCCCGGCATCCGCGAGGAATGTGAGCTATCGCACAGTTCCCGCTGACGCTTTTCAAAGTATGTCGAGATCAAATGGCCGGCTCTCACCCGAGGAGCTTGACAGGCTGCGCCAATACGACGCCTGCACGCTCTCCAACGCGATCGAGCGCTTGAAGATCCGCCCGCGGAATGAGGGTTTCATCCACGGCGCCGTCACGTGCCGCTTCCCGCAACTGCCGCCGTCGATCGGATATGCCGTAACAGCTAGAATGCGCTCATCCATGACGCCGATTACGGGGCGTTGCTATTACGAGCACGCTGACTGGTGGCGATATGTGGCCGGTCTTGCCGGTCCGCGAATCGTGACGATCCAGGACTGCGACCATTCACCCGGAGTGGGCGCCCTGTTCGGAGAGGCATACGCGCGTATTTCACGCGCCCTGGGGTGCGTGGCGTGCGTTACCAACGGCGCCGTGCGGGACCTGCCTGGAATCGAAGCGCTGGGGTACCAGGTGTTTGCGGGCGGCGTCTCGGTCTCTCACGCCTACGCGCACGTCGTGGAGTTCGGCGAGCCGGTGGAGATTGGAGGCTTGCAGATTGCCGCTGGAGATCTGCTCTACGGGGACATGCATGGCGTGCTGCAGATCCCCAGTGAGGCCGCGCGCGACTTGCCAAGCCTTGCCGAGCAGGTCCTGCGAGACGACCGAGAGCTATTCGAGTTGACCGAAAGGAAAGATTTCTCCGTGGATACCCTGTCCGATGTGTTGACAGAAGGGGCGAAAAGCCTGTATGACGAATGAGAATGCCGCCACTTCCGTAGCGGCCCGCGCCCTGGCGCGCCGTTCCGTCATTGCCTTGCCCGCTCTCCTGGCGCTGCTGGCATGTCTTGGCGCATGTTCCCACTCTGAAGCTGTGAGCGCCGGCGAAGCGGTTACGACGGTGGGCGTCGCGCCAGTCACTCGAAAGCCGATCATGCGGCAACTTACCATTTCCTCCGAGCTGGTTCCATACCAGGAGGTCGATGTTTATGCCAAAGAGTCGGGCTACGTGACCGAACTGAAGGTCGATTACGGGACCCGGGTCACAAAGGGGCAGTTAATGGCTGTGCTCGATATCCCGGAATTGCAGGCGGATCTGCAACGCGACGCCGCGGCCATCGCGAGCTCCACTCAATTCGTGAACCACACGCAAAAGCAAGTGGACCAACTGGAAGCCCAACGCCAGCCGGTGCATGAGTATGCCGACCGCATCACCAGCGTAGCGAAGAAGCAACCCAATCTGGTAGCGCAACAGGAACTCGATGACGCCCAAGGCAAGGATCTGGCCTTGGAGGCGCAGGTGGAGGCGGGAAAGGCGGCCTATGAAACGGCAGTCAGCCAGTTAGATGAGGCTAAGGCCAGACTGCAACACGACCAGGCGCTGTTCGACTACGCGCGAATTCCCGCTCCTTTTTCCGGCGTGGTGACCCAACGATATGCCAACCTGGGGACCCTCGTGCAGGCCGGCACCAACTCCAGCACGCAAGTTCTCCCTTTGGTCCGGCTCTCCGAGGACGACTTGTTCCGCCTGGTGATCCCCGTGCCGGAGTCCTATGTGAAGTACATTCGCCTCAACGATCCTGTTCAGGTGCTCATCACCTCCTTGAACAAGGTTGTCACGGGCAAAGTCGCGCGTTTCTCGGTGGACGTCGCCGAAGATACCCGCACGATGCACACCGAGGTGGATGTGCCTAACCCCTCGCACACCCTGATGCCGGGCCTCTACGCCGAGGCGACTCTGATGCTGGACCGCAAGAACGACGCCTTGACGCTGCCGCTTCAAGCGATCAGCCAGACAGGCAATCAGGCGACCGTCTTTCTGGTCGATCCAAGTGGCGCCCTGCAGCAACGGACAATCACGCTAGGCATGCAAACGGCCACCGACGCGGAAGTTCTGAGCGGGCTCCAGGCGGGGGAGCGCGTCGTGGTCAGCGACCGCAGCGGCCTGAAACCCGGTTTGCATGTGAAGCCGCAAGAGGTGCAAATCCTCCAGAACCAGGCGGGCAATTCTCAGTAGGCAAGGCGGAAGGGGGCGGCATGTCACGGTTCTCCATTCGGAATCCCCACTTCATCGTCGTAGTGTGCCTGGCCCTCATGGTGTTCGGGGCTACCAGTCTGGCGAACATGCCAGTCGATCTGTTCCCTGCCATCAATCTGCCGGAAGTCGTGGTGGCTACCTTTTACTCGGGAATGCCTCCGCAGGATATCGAAACCGATATCACCAATCCCCTAGAGCGCTTCTTCACGCTGGCCTCCGGCATCGATCACATGGAATCGCGCTCCCTGCTTGGCGTCAGCATGATCAAGGTGCATTTCCAGCCCGGGACCGACGCGGACGCCGATGTTACCGAGCTTTCGAATCTCGCCTTGGCCGATCTGAAACGCTTGCCGCCCGGCACGCTGCCGCCCGTAGTGTTGAAGTTCGATGCATCGAGCCTGCCGGTGTGTCTGGTGACGTTGAAGGGCCAGGGGCTATCCGAGACGCAGCTCCATGACGTCGGACAGTTCAGCATCCGAAATCAAATCGCGGTGGTAAAAGGAGCCGAGATTCCGCCCCCGTTCGGGGGAAAGTACCGGCAGGCGATGGTTTACGTCGACCCTTACAAGCTGCTCTCACGGCAATTGAGTCTTATGGATGTCGTCGATGCCGTGAACAAGAGCAACCTCATTTTGCCCGCGGGCGACGTGAAAATGGGACCGTTCGACTATTACGTCTACTCCAACAGCCTGGTGAAGAAGGTTGAGGATCTGAATCAGATCCCCATCAAGATGAAGGACCAGAGTTGGGTCTCCATCGGCGATGTCGGCGATGCCGAGGACGCCAACCAGATCCAATACAACATCGTTCGCGTGGACGGCCAGCGCTCCGTGTATCTGCCCATCATGAAGCAGGGCGGCGACACCAACACGATCCAGGTGGTCAACGGCATCCGCGACAAGATTGGGAAGCTCTTCGACGTTCCAAAGCAGCTCGAACGCGCGTTAGTGTTCGATCAGTCGGTCTTTGTGAAGGAAGCGATGTGGACGCTGGTGGAGGAAGGTTTGATCGGGCTGGCGCTCACAAGTCTCATGATATTGATCTTCCTGGCGAGTCTGCGCGCCACAGTGGCCGTGTTTCTCTCCATTCCGCTTTCCGCGGTGGCTACGTTCGTTGTCCTCGACCTGATGGGAAGCACCATCAACACCATGATTCTGGGCGGGCTGGCACTGGCCTTTTCGCGCGTGATCGATAACTCGGTGATCTCTCTCGAGAACATTTACCGGCATCTGGAAATGGGGGCTACGCCCGAAACGGCCGCGGAGCGCGGCGGCGCCGAAGTGAGTCTGGCCGTGCTGGCTGCCACCCTCACCACGGTGGTAGTGTTCTTTCCCGTGACCTTTCTATACGGCGTCAGCAAATTCTTGTTCTCCGCACTGGCGATAGCCGTGGCCATATCTTTGTTTGCCTCTTATTTCGTGGCCATGACCGTGATTCCGTTATTCTGTTCCCGCTTCTTGAAAGGCGTTCACCCATCGGCCGGAGGACCATCGAGCGGCGGCTTTAGCGCAAGGTTCAACCGTGCCTTCAGCCGCCTGCTCGATTATTACGAGCGGTCCGTCCGCAGCGTGCTCAAACGGCCGGCCCTTACGGTGGCGGGTCTGTGTCTCACTTTCATAGCCAGCCTCGGCATCGCTCCCTTCCTGGGGCTGGCCTTCTTTCCGCAAACGGACGCAGGCCAGTTCACCATTAGTTTGAAGGCCCCGACCGGCACGCGCATTGAAGACACCGAACGGTACGTCGCCAAAGTGGAAGACCTGGCCCGCCAGGTGGTCGATAAGGCCGATTTCAAAATGGTCGTGTCCAATATCGGCATCGTGCCCGACTTTTCCGCTCTCTATACGAACAATGCGGGACCCTACACGGCCACGATTCAGGTGGCTTTGAACGAGTCTCACCACATCGGCAGCTTCGAGTATATGAGCCGCATGCGCCGCGAAATCGCAGCGAGGTATCCGAGCCTGCGCACGTTTGTCTCCAGCGGATCGATGGTCGACGCGATTCTGAATATGGGCGCCCCCGCTCCAATCGACGTTCAGGTCAGCAGCCGGGACCTCGATACTACTTACAACGAAGCCGCGAGCCTCGCGACGCGGATCGGCAAACTGCCGGGTATAGGCCAGATTTACGTGCCACAGGACATGAATTATCCGGCGATCCGGCTCGACTTGGATCGCGTTCATGCGGCCGAACTCGGCCTGACCCAGAAGGAGATCGTGGATAACGTCATCACCGCCCTCAACTCGAACACCATGATCGCGCCGAACTACTGGGTGGATCACCAGACCGGGAACGACTACTTCCTGACCGTCCAATATTACGAAAACGGACGGGCTGCGATTCACAACTTCGTCGATTTGACGCAAATCCCGCTGCGGCGCCGCGCGAGCGACAACCGCCCGCGGGTGGATGGCCGCGAGTTTCAGGCTTCCGAAGCCGCCCGGCCGGTCACGACGCTATCGGCGGTCACCGGGGTGAATTTCGTTCAGTCGCCCACGGAGATCGACCATTATCAGATTCAGCGCGTCGCGGACGTATATGTAACCCCGTCCGGTGAGGACTTGGGTAAGGTTTCCGGTGAGATCAGCCGTCTGTTGGCGGCCCAACACCTGCCCGCTAACATCCGCGTGGATCTCCGCGGCATGGTAAAAGCGATGCGCGATTCGTTTACCAGCTTTGCAGTCGGCCTGTCGCTGTCAGTGGTCCTCCTCTTTCTCATTCTTGTCGCGCAATTCCGCTCATTCAAGGACCCGTTTCTTATCATGCTCGCCATTCCCATGGGATTTATTGGCGTGATGGTGACTCTGCCGCTCACACATACCACTCTGAATGTCATGTCCTTGATGGGCGTTCTCATGCTGGTTGGCATTGCGGCGTCCAACAGCATTCTGATTGTCGAATTCGCGCATCGTCTGGAGGAGCGGCAGATGACGGTCGAGGACGCGGTGATAACGTCTTGCCGGGTCCGACTGCGTCCGATCCTGATGACCTCGCTAGCCACAATCATTGGAATGGTTCCGATGGCGCTGAAACTCGGTACCGGCAGCGAGCAGTATGCGCCTCTCGCGCGGGCGATTATCGGCGGTCTGGCTTCTTCGGTTTTGTTCAGCGTATTTATCGTGCCGGCAGCCTATGTTCTCGTCTATCGCGGGAAGCCTGCCACGACGGAGTAAATGCACTAATGCCACGATTCGCCATTCGAAATCCTTACTTCATCGTCGTCGTGTGTCTCGCGCTGGCGGTAATTGGAATTACCAGTTACGTCCGCATGCCCCAGGATCTGTTTCCGCCCATCAACCTCCCCGAGGTGATCGTGGCGACATTCTACTCCGGCATGCCCCCGGAAGACATCGAGACCGACATAACCAATCCCCTGGAGCGCTTCTTTACGCTGGCCTCGGGCATCGACCACATGGAGTCGCGCTCCCTGCTGGGCGTCAGCATGATCAAAGTGTTCTTCCAGCCGGGGACCAGCGCCGATGCGGATGTGACGCAGTTATCGAACCTGGCGCTGGCCGATTTGAAGCGCCTGCCCCCCGGCACGCTTCCCCCGGTGGTGTTGAAGTTCGACGCCTCAAGCCTGCCCGTCTGCCTGGTGACGGTCAAAGGGGAGGGTCTCAACGAAACTCAGCTTCACGACCTGGCTCAGTTCCAGATCCGCAACCAGATCGCAGTGGTGAAGGGCGCCGAGATTCCCGGAGTATTCGGCGGAAAGTACCGCCAGGCAATGGTATATGTCGATCCCTACAAGCTGCTCTCCCGTCAGTTGAGCGTAATGGACGTCGTAGACGCTGTAAACGACAGTAACCTGATTCTCCCCGCCGGCGACGTCAAGATTGGTCCGAACGATTACTACGTCTACTCGAACAGCCTGGTCAAAAACGTCAAGGACCTGGACGACGTACCCTTGAAGACGGTAGGCTCGCGCTGGGTATCGGTTGGGGATGTCGGCTCGGCCCAGGACGCCAGTCAGTTGCAGTACAACATCGTCCGCATCGACGGACAGAAGTCGGCATACATCCCCATCATGAAGCAGGGCGGGGACACGAACACGGTTCAAGTCGTCGACGACGTGCGCACTCTCACCAGTCACCTCTTCGACCTCCCCGCGCAGTTGAAAACCGCGATCGTATTCGACCAATCGGTGTTCGTCAAACAAGCGCTCAAGACGGTGTTCCATGAAGGCATGATGGGTCTGGTTCTTACTAGCCTGATGATCCTGATCTTCCTTGGAAGCATGCGGGCCACGTTCGCGGTGCTGTTGTCCATTCCGATTTCGGCGATGGCGACCCTGGTGGTTCTCTACATGCTGGGGAGCACAGTGAACACCATGATCCTGGGTGGCGTGGCCCTGGCTTTCTCGCGCGTCATCGATAATTCCGTCATCTCCCTGGAGAACATCTATCGCCACCTGGAACTGGGTGAGACCCCGGCGATCGCCGCCGAACAGGGAGGCGCGGAGGTGAGCCTGGCGGTGTTGGCGGCTACGCTTGTGGACGTGGTCGATTTCTTCCCTGTCACGCTCCTGGTTGGCGTCAGCAAGTTTCTGTTTTCCTCGTTGGCCCTCGCATTTTGCCTGTCCTTGCTGGCCTCGTTCGTGGTGGCGATGACGGTGATCCCTCTCTTCTGTTCCATGTTTCTCAAAGGAGTCCATCATGAGCACGCCGGCGCTACACCCGAAGATCTCTCTGCCGGCGCCCGCTTCAACGCCTGGTTTAATCGGATGTTCAATCGCGTACTGGACTTCTATGAACGTTGGGTTCGGCGGGCTTTGCAACGCCCCGCGCTTACGCTTACGCTGCTGATGTGCATTTTCTTTGGGAGTCTGGCAATCTACCCGTTTCTTGGCCGGGCCTTCTTCCCGCAGACCGATGCGGGGCAGTTCACGCTGAACGTAAAAGTGCCCACAGGCAGCCGGATTGAAGTGACGGACCAGTATGTAGCCAAGATCGAGGATCTGATCCGGCAGGTTGTTCCTCCATCCGAACTCAAGATGATCGTTTCGAACATTGGGGTTGTCAACGATTTCTCCTCCCTCTACACGACGAACTCCGGGGAGTACACCGCAACCATTCAGGCAGCCCTGAACGAGGGCCATAAGGTCGGCAGCCTGGTCTATATGAACCGGGTAAAGGACGAAGTGGCGGCCAGATTTCCGGACGTGCGCGCATTTTTTCAAAGCGGCTCCATGGTGGATGCGATCCTCAATTCTGGCATGCCCGCGCCGATCGACGTCCAAGTCAGTACGCGTGACCTGGACACCACCTATAACGAGGCCCAAGACCTTGCCAGGCGCATCCGGCAACTGCCCGGAGTGGGAGAGATCTATATTCCACAGGACATGAATTACCCTGCCATACGTCTGAACGTCGACCGCGTGCACGCGGGGGAACTGGGGCTTTCGCAAAAGGATATTGTCGATAACGTCATCACCGCATTGAACTCGAACACCATGATCGCCCCCAACTACTGGGTGGATTATAAGACTGGTAACGACTACTTCCTGACCGTGCAATACGCCGAACACGGACGCGCCGCAATTCACAATCTGGTCGATCTGAAGCAAATCCCGTTGCGCGCGCCGAATTTGAAGGAGCCTACCACTCTCGATTCCGTAGTGAAACTGGAGAACGTCGAATCTCCGACGGAAATCGACCACTACCAGATTCAGCGCGTGGTCGATATCTATGTCACGCCATCGGGCGAGGATTTGGCCCGGCTAACCAGCGCGATTCAGCGGACCATCGACGATGCGAAACTGCCTTCCAACATCCGTGTGGACCTCCGCGGAATGGTAAAAGGCATGAACGATTCGTTCACGAGCTTCGCCATGGGTTTTGGGATCTCGTTCATTCTCTTGTTTCTGATTCTGATCGCGCAGTTTCGTTCTTTCATCGATCCGTTTTTGATCATGCTCGCGATTCCCATGGGATTCGTGGGAGTGCTCATCATCTTGCCGCTAACCCATACAACCCTTAATGTGATGTCGCTAATGGGAGTGCTCATGTTGATCGGCATCGCGGATTCCAACAGCATCCTGATCGTGGATTTCGCGCACAAGCTGGAAGAACAGGGCATGTCGGTCACCGACGCCGTAGTTACGGCCTGCCGCGTGCGCCTGCGGCCGATTCTGATGACTTCGTTCGCGACCATCATAGGGATGATCCCCATGGCTATGAAACTCGGCGAGGGCGGCGAACAATATACTCCCATGGCTCGCGCGATTATCGGGGGGCTCACTTCTTCCGTGTTGCTCACTATCTTTATCGTCCCCGCCGCTTATCTGTTGGTCTACCGCAACCGCCGGCGCCCCGGCGCTGCGATTGTGCAAGAGTAAGCGTCCAGGAGAGCTACTATGCGAAAGTCCGTTGTGACAATCTCACTGATGTTGGGCGCGGCCGGCTGCGTTCTGGCGCAGCCAGCTCCCGTCGCGCTGAACCTGCAGGATGCCGAGGCGCTCGCGTTGAAGAACCATCCCCAGGTACTGGCCGCGCAACATGCCGTTTCGGCCATGAATCAGAAGATAGACGAAACCCGCGCGGCCTATTACCCCACGCTCGAAGGCGATGTTACCGGCTCGCAGGCGAATCCAAGGGCGCGTATCGGCGCCGGGTATTTGACTGACCCCAGTCTGTTCGACCGCATCGGGCAGGGCATTACGCTCAGCCAGTTGATTACGGACTCCGGGCGCACTCCCAATCTGGTGGCCACCTCGCGGCTACAGGCCAGCGCCGCCGCGCAGACAGCGCAGGCCACTGAGTACGATGTCCTGGTGCACGTCAATCAGGCCTACTTTGCGGCTTTGCGCGCGCAAGCGCTGGTGAAGGTAGGCCAGGAGACCGTGGCGGCGCGGCAGTTACTGGTGGACCAGGTGACCGCTCTTTATAACAACAAACTTCGCTCGGAGTTAGATGTCAGTTTCGCGGATGTGAATCTGTCACAGGCGAAACTGCTGCTGCTTCAGGCGCAGGATCTGGTGCAGAGCACAGCCGCCGAGCTGACCCGCGCCATTGGCGGCCAGCAGGCGGCTACTTATCGACTTGAGGAGCAGCCGCTTCCACCCAGTCCGCCAGCGAATCCGGAGGACCTGGTGGCGCAAGCAATCGCCGCGCGGCCCGAGCTGGCCAGTCTGCAAATGAGCCGCGACGCCGCCTACCGGTTTGAGAACGCAGAGAAGGACTTGTCGTATCCCACAGCCAGCTTCGTGGGGGTCGGCGGCTACATTCCCTATATCGATCAGTTGAACCTGCCGCGAGTGACTCCCCCAGAGTATGAAGGAGTGGCCGTGAATGTAGAGATCCCCATTTTAAATGGAGGACTATTCAGGGCCCGCCGGCAGGAGGCGCACTTCCGGGCGCTCGAAGCCGACCAGCGGCTGCGTGACGAGGCGGAGGCCATTGCGCGCGACGTGCGGACCGCCTGGGCCAGCTCCACGACGGCTTATCAGCGGCGCGATGTCACGGCCGAACTGATGCGCGAGGCGGCTCTGGCGAAGGATCTGGCGCAGGGCCGTTATAGCCTCGGTCTTTCCAACATTGTGGAACTGACGCAGGCGCAGTTGAATTTGACGTCGGCGGCGATTGACGACCTTAACGCGAAGTACGATTATCAAAGTGCGTACGCCACGCTGCAATATACGTACGGAGCCTTACGTTAACCATCGCTCGATGCCGCTCCGGAGGTTCACTATGACTGCCGTGACAAGATTGCCAATTTGCTTTCTGGTCTCGATTGCGACGGCGTTCGCTCAAACGCCGGCCGCAGCCCGCCCCGATGCGTTGCACGAATTGAGTGCGCAAATGGAAGCGCTTTCGCACCGCGTCAGCCGCGCCGTGGTGCAGATCTTCTCGACCGGCTACGTGGTCAACGACCAGCGCGATCCCGGCTCGAACGCCGCCATCGTGACGCGCCAGCACGCTTCCGGATCGGGCGTGGTGATGTCGGCGGACGGATACATTGTCACCAACGCGCACGTCGTCGTGGGCGCGCGCTCGGTGCGGGTGCGGATGGCGGACGAATCCTCGGGGGCCGAAGCTGTTATCGAGCCATCGAGCAACGTCGTGGAAGCGCGCGTGGTGGGGATGGACCGCGAAACGGATCTGGCGGTGATCAAAGTGGAACGCACCGGTCTGACCCCACTGACACTGGGCAATTCCGATACGCTGCGGCAGGGCCAGCTCGTGATGGCGTTCGGCAGTCCGCTCGGCCTGGAGAATTCCGTCAGCATGGGCGTGGTCAGTTCGGTGGCGCGCCAGATCAAGCCCGATGACGCGATGATGTATATACAGACCGATGCGCCCATAAACCCGGGCAACAGCGGCGGCCCTCTGGTGGACGCCGACGGCCGCGTGATGGGCATCAACACGTTCATCCTGACGCAGTCGGGCGGCAGCGAAGGACTTGGCTTCGCGATTCCGAGCAACATCATTGAGAGCGTGTACGCGCAGATCCGCAAGGAAGGCCACGTGCATCGCAGCGTGATCGGAGTAGCGGCCCAGAGCATCACGCCGCAGTTGGCGGCCGGGCTGCGCCTGCCGCAGGATTGGGGCGTGCTGATTTCGGACGTGGCGCCCGGCGGGCCAGCGGATACCGCGGGGTTGCAGCCCGGCGATATCGCCGTCAGCCTGAACGGAAAGACGATGGAAGACGCGAACGAGATGCAGATCGGCCTGTACCGTTACGCCGTGGGGTCGAAGCTTGAGATCGCGGTGATCCGCGATGGCGCGAAGCGGACCTTTCAGGTTACTACCGTCGAGCGGCGGGACGATCCGCAACGCTTCGCCGATATGGTGGACCCGGCCAAGAACCTGGTGAAGCGGCTGGGGATTTTGGGAATCGATCTGGACCAGAAAGTAGCCGCGCTGCTGCCCGGACTGCGCAAGAGTTCCGGCGTAATCGTGGCCGCGAAGGGCGGCGATGCCGCATACGCCGGCGACGAACTCCAACCGGGCGACGCGATCTATTCGGTGAATACGACGCCCGTCACGGACGTTGCTTCCCTGCGGAAGGCGCTGGACGGGCTTAAGGAAACCGACCCACTGGTGCTGCAAGTGGAGCGCGACGGCAGTCTGCTCTACCTGACCATGGAAATCGAATAGTCAAATTGCCTCTTGACAGCCCGCCCGTTGAATGCTAGTTTTATAGCATGATGCTACGAACCCAGCAGGAGGCGCGCGATTCATGGCTCTGACAGGATTAAGCCGGCGGGAACGCCAGATCATGGAAATTCTCTACCGCGGCGGCAAGGCTTCCGTTTCCGAGGTCATGGAAGGCATGGAAGACGCCCCGGGCTATTCGGCGGTGCGCGCCATGATGCGCGTGCTGGAGGACAAGGGGCACGTGAAACATCGGGCCGAAGGCCTCAAGTACGTTTACGTTCCGGTGGTGACCCGCGAGAAGGCCAAGCGCTCGGCGGTGAAACACCTGCTGGACACGTTCTTCAGCGAGGCGCCGGAGCAGGTGGTGGCCGCGCTGCTCGACGTATCTTCCAATCGCCTCACGACGGAGGAATTGGATCGCATGGCGGCAATGATCGAAAAGGCCAGGAGGGAGGGCAATTAAATGCACGGCTGGAATGAATCGGCGTGGTTTTCGTTGTGTGCGGGCGTGGCGTTGAAAAGCGCGGCGACGCTCGGCGCGGCATGGCTGATGGCGAGAGTTTTGCGCGGACGTTCCGCCGCGGCGGTTCACCTGGTGTGGACCGCATGCGCAGCCGCGCTGTTGGCGCTGCCGCTGCTCTCCGTGGCGATGCCGGCCATGCGCGTCAACGTGCCTGGCGCGCTGCTGCCCGGCTTGGTATTTCGGACCGATGCGGTGGCGGGCGCCCCGGCTGAGGTGTTCCCTCGGGGGGCGGCGCGGTCCGCCGAGGGCCGGAACGCGCCGGTTTCGCCGGCCCCGTGGCGCCCGGATTGGCGTATGTGGCCGATGCTGCTGTGGGCCGTTGGCGCGGGTGCGGCATTTGCGCAACTGCTCGCGGGCTGGGCCGCGATGCGCCGCGTACGTCGTACGGCCAAGCCGTTAAGCGACCCGTGTCTTCCGGCGCTGTTGGCGACGCTCGGGATGGATGGTGAAGTGGATGTGCTCGAAACGCGCGCGGGCCGCATGCCGGCGTCCTTCGGCTTGTTCCATCCGGCGGTTCTCATGCCGGCCGATGCCGCGGATTGGAGCGCCGAGCGCCGCCGCCTGGTGCTGTTGCACGAGTTGGCACACGTGCGCCGCGGCGACAGTGCCACGCACCTGATGGCGAGGGCCGCGCTGTGTTTGTACTGGTGGAATCCGCTGGCGTGGATGGCGTGGCGCGAATTCCTGAAATCCCGCGAACGCGCCGCGGACGACCTGGTGCTCAGCGCGGGCGCCGCCGCCCCGGATTACGCCGGCCATTTGCTGGAAATCGCGCGCACCATGCGGGCGTCTCCGGCCATCGGCTGGGCTGCCGTGGCCATGGCGCGGCCTTCGCAGCTTGAAGGCCGGCTGTTGGCCATCCTGGATTCGCGGCGCAACCGCAAGTCCCATGGCCGCGCCTCCGCGTGGATGGCCGGTCTCGCCGCGGCCGCCGTTGCGGTTCCCCTTGCGGCTTTGCAGGCGCAAGACAATCCGCCGCCGCTTCCGTCCGATGTGGATGCCACCATTCGCGCCGCCGTCGCGCAGAGGAATTACCAAGTGCTGGAAAGCGCCGCCAGAGCCGACGAGGCTAGCCGCAATTACGGCGACGCCCGCACACTGCTCGATTCCTCTCTCGCCATTCGCGAACAAACCGCCGGTGCAAGGAGTCCAAGCTATGGATTGGGCCTGCTGAAGATCGGCGACCTGGAACGCGATCGCGGCAACGCCGCCGAGGCGGAAGCGTTTTACCAGAAGGCGCTGTCAGTGCTCGATGGCGCGCCCGACGCGGCGACGGCGCTGATCGATCTGGGAGAGCTGGCTTTTCCGCGCGGAGGCAAGGACGGCGATTACGACCAGGCATTCGGCTATTTCGAGCGCGCGCAGATCGCCGATCCCGCCAAAGCCGGCACGGCCCTGATGTGGGAGGCCATCGCGCGCGACCGGCAGGGAAGGCCGGCAGAATCCGATTCGCTGTACCGTGCGGCCCTGGCCGTTCAGGACCCGAACACCGCGCAGGCCGCCACCATCATGGAGTCGTACGCGCTGTATCTGACGCGGAACAACCGGCCGGACGAAGCCAAGTCCATCAAGGCGGAAGCCGACGACGTGCGCAAGGCTCTCGGTAAGGTCGCGCCCGTTGTGGCCGGCACTCCCGCGCCTGCTCCTTCCGTTGCAGAGGCCTTTCACGTCGGCGGTGGCGTGACCGCGCCCAAGCTTGAGAAAAAAACCGAGCCGGATTACACGGAGGAAGCCCGCGCCGCCAAGTATCAGGGCACGGTGGTCCTCTACGTCGAGATTGGCCCGGACGGCGTAGCGCGTAACATGCGGGTCATCCGCGGCCTGGGGCTGGGATTGGATCAAAAGGCGATCGACGCCGTCGGTCAGTGGCAATTCCAGCCAGGCATGCGCAACGGCGTGCCCGTGACGGTGCAGGCGACCATCGAAGTCAACTTCCGGTTGCTGTAGGGGCCACCCATGCGCCGCTTTCCGCTTCCGCTCGTACTCGCGGCCTGCCTCTCCGGCCAGGCCGCGAAGCCCGAATTTGAAGTGGCCTCGGTCAAGCCCTCCGCCCCGGCCCGTTCCATCCGCTGTCGATGAAGGGCGGTCCCGGAACGGGCGATCCGGGCCGCGTCAGCATCGAGAACTACCCTCTGGAAAGCCTCATCCTGGAGGCATACGATATTCGGACCTTTCAGATTACCGGTCCGGACTGGCTGATCGGCAACTTCGGACCCACCGCCGCGCGATTCGACGTCACGGCGACCATACCGCCGGGCGCCACCAGGGAACAATTCCGTCAAATGCTGCAGGATTTGCTGGCCAAACGCTTCAAACTGGCGATTCACCACGAAATGAAGGAAATGCCGGTCTAAGATCTCGTACTGGCGAAGGGCGGTCCGAAGCTTACGCCCTCGCCGAAGGTTCCGCCGCCTGCCGATCCCTCCGCGGCCCCGGCCGCTGCCAGGATGACCCTTGGCAGCGACGGCTACCCGATTCTTCCGCCGGGCGCCATGGCCATCATGGGCAGCCGCGGACGCATGCGCGCCGCCAACGAAACCATGGAAAAGTTCGGCGTCTGGCTGGAGGCGCAATTGCATCAGCCCGTTCGGGACGTAACGGGACTGACGGGCGAATACGATTTCACCTTATCCTGGGAGGCCGACGAAGCCGCCGCCAGTGCGAGCGGCGAGCCGACTCTGCCTGAGGCCGTTCCACTGCAGCTTGGCCTCAAAATGGAATCCCGAAAAGGCCAGGCCGACGTGATCGTGATCGACCACATGGAAAAGGTCCCCACCGAGAACTAGTTCGATGCGGCTCAATTGGCGCTGGGTTTTTCGATGTGGTCGATGACGAATGCCGGCCGGCTCTCCGTGCCCGGTTTAATCGCCAGCCCGAGATTACCCACGGGGTAACTATATACGCCGTCCTCACGCCGCCAGGCGCCCTGCAGCGTGAAATCGTAGCGGCCCTTGAGGTTGGTCTTGTCACGGATCGGAACGCCGCTGGTAAGAATGTTCAGAAACCATATGAGGTCTTCCATTGTGGCCCCATAGAAGCGCTTTATCTGTATGTCGCCGGCCATATCCTGAACCCAGACGCCGCCACTCGCCAACTTCCTGGCGTTGGGAGGCGCAGCGCCTGGAGCCGCGGCCTTCAACCGTGGCCCACCCTTCCCCACCGACAGTTCAAAGATCTTCCCTACGGACGGTTGGGCATGGATGGCCAGTTTGCAACGGTCTTTGAGCGCGGCCCGCATGGCGGAGCGGAGCAGTTCATGCCGCCCGCTTTGGTGTTGCCAGGCGTCGTAATCGGCTCTTGAAACGCGCGCGTCTATGTAGTAGAACTCGCCGCTCCAGTTGGGGCAGTTGCGCACTTCGCCGCCGCCGCCCGACCAGTTCGCCGTGCTCTCGGAAACATAGGCAAGCTGGAGCATCTGCCAGACCGACAGTGTGGAAACAAAACCATTCGGCGCGGGAGTCACATTCCCCATCGATGGCGCCCCGCGCTCAAGGGCCGCGGGCATGGGGCGCATGGACAAAACCTCGAACTCGACGTCTCTTGCTGCTTCGGCGCCATCTGCAGCCGCGATGCCGAAAAACGCTGCCCCAGTCAGCGAAATCCCAATGACCGCAAAAACGATTCGCACCATGAGGCCTTATATTATACGCTCGGATGCGAAAGTACCCGCGCGTTCTTCGCTATCCTGAAAGCTCCATGCCGGAGGCTTCCTACGCGTACTGCGACGTCAGCATTCCCACGCCGCTCGACCAGCCGTTTACGTACCTCCTCCCGGAAACCCTCCGCCATCGCGCACGGCCCGGGTGCCGCATTTTAGTTCCATTCGGCCCGCGAAAACTGACCGGCGTCATCCTGCGGCTCCACGGCGATCCGCCTTCCATGCAGGCCCGCGAGGCGCTCCGCCTGATCGATTCCGAACCGGTACTGGACGCCGAATTGATGGCGCTGGGCAAGTGGATCGCCGGCTATTATTGCGCCCCTCTCGGCGAAGTCCTGCGGTCCATGCTGCCATTGGCGGCGGATATCCGGCACGGAAAAGTGTGGTCGCTTACCGACGCCGGCCGCGACGCCGCGCGCCAATTGCGGCTCGACGCGGCGCCCGACGATCCCACGGCGCGCATCCTGGCGATGCTCGAAAGAAGGCCGCTCTCGGCCGCTTATCTCGCCAAGGCGCTCCCGCTGGCCGATAAACAGATTCGTTCGCTCGAACGCCGCGGCTTCATCGTCGCCGAGCACACCGCCGTCGATCGCGATCCGCTGCGCTCCCCATCCGCATCGCTCCGCGTGGAACTGCTGCCCGCCGGTCCGAGCGCGGGCGGCGCCTTCAAGAAGCCCGAACGCGAGCTGCGCGCCTTCCTCGAACTGCATCCCGGATCGCACAATCTGAAGGACCTCGAAGATTCCGTGAAGGACGCCAGCGCGGCGGCGCGGTCGTTGGCGCGCAAAGGCGTGGTCTCGCTAAAGCCGGAGGTGGCCGGCGTTGCGAGCGGGCCGCTGCGCGTACGGCACACGATGAATTCCGGGCAGGAGGCCGCGTACAGCGAGATCCACCAGGCCATCGGGTCGCGCAAGTTTCGCGCGTTCCTCTTGCACGGCGTCACCGGATCGGGCAAGACCGAGGTGTATCTCAACGCCATCGAGGCGACCCTGGCGGAAGGCCGCGGCGCTCTCCTGCTGGTCCCTGAAATCGCGCTCACGCCGGCCATGGCGGGCCAGTTCTTCTCGCGTTTCGGCGACCGCGTGGCCATTCTGCACAGCGCGTTTACCGATCGGGAGCGCTCCGAGCAATGGCGGCGCATCCGTTCGGGCGCCGCGCCGGTGGTGGTGGGCACGCGTTCGGGCGTGTTCGCGCCGGTGCAGCGGCTGGGCCTGATCGTTGTCGATGAAGAGCACGACGGCAGCTACAAGCAGGAAGAGACGCCGCGCTACAACGGACGCGACTTGGCCGTGGTGCGCGCGCAGGCCGCCGGGGCGTGCGTCGTGCTCGGCTCCGCCACGCCCAGTCTGGAAAGCCGCTATAACGTGGAACGCGGCAAGTATGCGCTGCTCGAACTGCCGGGCCGCATCGAGGAACGGCCCATGCCCACCGTGGAACTGATCGACATGCGGCAGGAGTTTCTCGAGACGCGCAAGCAGGAGACCTTCTCACGCAAACTGCTGGACGCCATCGAGGCGCGGCTGAAGAACGGTGAACAGACCATCGTGCTGCTGAACCGGCGGGGGTTCTCCAGTTTCGTGGCATGCCGCTCCTGCGGCGAGCGCGTCGAGTGCATGAATTGCTCGCTCACGCTGACTTTCCACAAGCGCGACCGCCGTCTGCTGTGCCACTACTGCGGCTATGCGGAAAAGGTCCCGAGCGTGTGCCCCAAGTGCGCGAGCGAACATATCTATTTCCTGGGTCTCGGTTCGGAGCGCGTCGAGGACGAATTGCATCGCGCGTTTCCCGCCGCCCGCATCGCGCGCCTGGACCGCGACACCGTCACCGGCAAGCGCCATTACGAGACTATCCTGCAAGGTTTCCGCGAAGGCTCCTACGACATCCTGGTGGGCACGCAGATGATCGCCAAGGGCCACGACATTCCGAACGTGACGCTGGTGGGAGTGGTATCGGCCGACGTGGGCCTGGGCATGCCGGATTTCCGCGCCGCCGAGCGCACCTTCCAATTGTTGACGCAGGTGGCGGGGCGCGCCGGGCGGGGCAGCGTGCCGGGCATCGTGCTCATACAGACCGTCAATCCGGACCACTACGCCGTCCGCATGGCCGCCGCGCAGGATTACCAGGCCTTCTATGAGAAAGAGCTGAACTTCCGCCGCCTGATGGCCTACCCGCCGTTCAGCGCCATGGCTAACATCCTGGTCCGCAGCGAAAAGAAGGAACTCGCCATGCGGATGGCCGCGGACCTGGGGATGTTACTCACTCCGCCGCCGGAGAAGTTACGCATACTGGGTCCCGCGGAGGCCCCGGTGCCGCGGCTCAAGAACGAATACCGTTACCAGTTCCTGGTGAAAGCCGCCAGCCGCAAGGCGCTGAACGAAGCCATGCAGCAGGTTCGCCGGTTCGCCCTCGACCGCAAATGGTCCGCGACGGCGCTGGCGATCGACGTGGACCCGTTGACGCTGATGTGAGTTGCCGGGCGCCACGGGATCGCAAAATAAAACCGCCGGCGCGGATGGCATCGAAGCCTTCCGCGCCGGCGGCTGAAAAAACCAAGCCCGGCAGGACCCCGTGGGCAGCCGGAAATAGCCCCGCCGCTTACTCCGCTAGCGGATCCTCGGCGGCGGTGTCCTCGGGCAAGCCCCCGGCGTATTGCAGCCGGGTTTCTTCGTCGTAACCGGGGATGACGTCGAGAGGCGCCTCGGCTGCAGGCTCCTCCACCACGTCTTCGCCCGCGATCTTCACGCGGCGGTAATACTCCATGCCGGTGCCGGCCGGAACCAGCCGGCCCATAATCACGTTTTCCTTCAGGCCTCGCAGGTAGTCCACCTTGCCGTTGATGGCGGCTTCGGTGAGCACGCGCGTGGTCTCCTGGAAGGAGGCCGCCGAGATGAACGAATCGGTCGAAAGAGAAGCTTTCGTGATGCCCAGCAGCATGGCCTTGCCTTGAGCCGGACGCCCGCCCGCCTCGCTCACCTTCAGGTTTTCCGACCGGAACTTGAATTTATCGACAATCTCTTCCGGCAGGAATTCCGTGTCGCCGATGTCCTCCACCTTCACCCAACGCATCATCTGGCGCGAAATGGTTTCCAGGTGCTTGTCATTGATGTTGACGCCCTGCAGACGGTAGACTTCCTGGATTTCGTTCACCAGGTACTTCTGCAGCTCCTTTTCGCCGAGCACGGCCAGAATGTCGTGCGGGTCGCGCGGACCGTCCATGAGCGGTTCGCCGGCCTTCACCCGCTCGCCCTCCTGGACGTTGATGTGTACGCCGCGCGGCAGTGAGTACTCGCGCTGTTCGCCGTCGTCGCCTATCACGTAGATCTTGCGCTGGCCCTTGGCGACTTCGCCGTATTTCACCACGCCGTTGATCTCCGCGATGATGGCCGTCTCACGCGGCTTGCGCGCTTCGAACAACTCCACCACGCGCGGCAGGCCGCCCGTGATGTCCTTGGTCTTGGTGGTTTCACGCGGAATCTTGGCGATCACGTCGCCGGCGTGGACCTCTTCTCCGTCGCGAACCATAAGGTGCGCGTGCGTCGGCATGAGGTACTTTTTGGCTTCCGAACGCGACCCCGCGGCGCCTTCCGGCCGCACGATCACCTGCGGCTGCCGCTTCTCTTCGAGCGAGTCCATCACCACGAGCTGCGACATGCCGGTGACTTCATCCACTTGCTCTTGCAGCGTGAGACCGTCGATGAGGTCCTTGAAATGCACTACGCCGCTGACTTCGGTGAGGATGGAGAACGTGTAGGGGTCCCATTCTAGCAGCACCTGGTTGCCCTTCACCGGAGCGCCGTCTTCCACCAGCACCCTGGCGCCGTAGACCGCCTGGTAGCGTTCCTTTTCGCGGCCCTTGTCGTCCACCACGGAGATAATGCCGCTGCGGTTCATGGCGATCAACTCGCCCGCCTTGCTGCGCACCGTCTGAATCCCGATGTACCGGGCAAAACCGCCGGACTTGGCGTCCTGCTTGGATTGCTCGTTGATCCGGCTGGCCGTTCCGCCGATGTGGAACGTGCGCATGGTCAACTGCGTTCCCGGCTCGCCGATGGATTGCGCCGCGATCACGCCCACGGCTTCGCCGCGCTCCACCATCCGGCCGGTCGCCAGATTGCGGCCGTAGCACGCCACGCAGACGCCGCGCTTCGATTCGCAAGTCAGCACGGAGCGGATCTTGACGCGCTCGATGCCGGCCGCCTGAATCGCCGCCGCGAGGTCTTCGGTGATCTCGTGGTTCACCGCCACAATCAGGTTGCCTTCGTAGTCCTTCTGGTCTTCCAGAGCCACGCGTCCCACGATGCGGTCGCGCAGCGGCTCGATGATTTCGCCCGATTCGATGATCGGCTCGACGTAAATGCCTTCGCCGGTGCCGCAATCGTTCTCGCTGACGATCACGTCCTGCGCCACGTCTACCAGACGGCGCGTCAGGTACCCGGAATCGGCCGTCTTCAGGGCGGTGTCGGCCAATCCCTTGCGGGCGCCGTGCGTCGAGATGAAGTACTGCAGCACGTTCAGCCCTTCGCGGAAGTTGGCCGTGATGGGGGTCTCGATGATTTCGCCCGAGGGCTTGGCCATCAGTCCGCGCATGCCGGAGAGCTGCCGGATCTGCTGTTTGGACCCGCGCGCGCCGGAATCCGCCATGATGTAAATCGGGTTGAGGTAGCGCCCCGTGCGGTCGTCCTCTTCCATGGCCGACATCATTTCATCGGAAACCTTTTCGGTCACCTTGGACCAGATTTCGATGATCTTGTTGTACCGCTCGCCGTGGGTAATGGCGCCGTCCTGATACTGGCTCTCCACCACCACCACTTCCTTCTCCGCGTCGCGCACCAGGCCGGCCTTTTCGCCCGGCACTACCATGTCGTCGATGCCGATCGAAATGCCCGCGCGGGTGGCGTACAGGAACCCCAGCGCCTTGACTTCATCGAGCATCTGCACCGTGACGTGCAGGCCGAACTTCAGGTAGCAGTACTGCACCAGTTGGGCCAGGCCCTTCTTCTTGAGCAGGCCGTTGATAAAGGGCATATCCTGCGGCAGGTGATCGTTCAGGATCACCCGGCCGACGGTGGTTTCCATGTACTGCTTGATGAACTCGATCGGTTCCGTGTGCAGGATGTTCTGGTTGTCGAAAGCGTGCACCAGATCGATGACGCGGCCGGTGTAACGCAGCTTGATGGGAGAGAGCGTTTCCACTTCGCCCATTTCGAGCGCGATCAGTACGTCGTCCGTGGAGGCAAACGTACGCCCCTCGCCCTTCGCGCCAGGACGCGCCTTGGTCAGGTAATAGCACCCCAGAACCATGTCCTGAGTGGGAACGGTGATCGGGCTGCCGTGCGCAGGCGAAAGGATGTTGTTCGACGAAAGCATCAGCGTCGAAGCTTCAATCTGGGCCTCGGGCGATAGCGGAATGTGCACCGCCATCTGGTCGCCGTCGAAATCCGCGTTGAACGCCGTGCATACCAGCGGGTGGATCTTGATGGCCTTGCCTTCCACCAGCACCGGCTCGAAAGCCTGTATGCCCAGACGGTGCAGCGTGGGAGCGCGGTTCAGCAGAATGGGGTGGTCCTTAATGACCTCTTCCAGGATGTCCCACACCACCGGGTCCTGCTGCTCCACCAATTCCTTGGCCTGTTTGATGGTGGTGCAGTGGCCGCGCTGCTCCAGGCGATGGTAGATGAACGGCTTGAACAGCTCGAGCGCCATCTTCTTAGGAAGTCCGCACTGATTCAGGCGCAGGTCCGGGCCCACCACAATCACGGAACGGCCCGAGTAGTCCACGCGCTTGCCCAGCAGGTTCTGCCGGAAGCGGCCCTGTTTGCCCTTGAGCGTGTCGGAGAGCGATTTCAGGGGCCGGTTGTTGGCGCCGCGCAGCACGCGTCCGCGGCGGCCGTTGTCGAACAGCGCGTCCACGGCTTCCTGCAACATGCGCTTTTCGTTGCGTACGATCACGTCCGGCGCATGCAGCTCGATGAGCTTCTTCAGCCGGTTGTTGCGGTTGATCACACGGCGGTACAGGTCGTTCAGATCCGAGGTGGCGAACCGGCCGCCATCGAGCGGCACCAGCGGGCGCAGTTCCGGCGGAATCACCGGGATCACGTCCAGAATCATCCACTCGGGCTTGTTGCCGGACTTGCGGAACGATTCCACCACGCGCAGCCGTTTGGCGAACTTCAGCTTCTTCTGCTGCGACGCCTCGGTCTTCATCTTCTCGCGAATTTCTTCGCCGAGAGACTCGACATCGATCTTCTTCAGCAGCTCCTTGATGCCCTCGGCGCCCATCATGGCGACGAACTTGCCCGGAGCTTCCTGGTCGAGCTGCCGTTTGCGCTCGTCGGTGATTACCTCGCACCGCCGAAGGTCCGCGATCTCGCCCGGTTCCACCACCACGTAGGCTTCGAAGTACAGTACCCGCTCCAGTTCGCGCAGCGTGATGTCCAGCAGGTGGCCGATGCGGCTCGGCAGGCCCTTGAAGAACCACACGTGCGAACACGGGCTGGCCAGTTCGATATGGCCCAGCCGTTCGCGGCGGACCCGCGCCAGCGTGACTTCCACCCCGCACTTATCGCAGATCACTCCGCGATGCTTCATGCGCTTGTACTTGCCGCACAAGCATTCCCAATCCTGGGTCGGACCGAAGATGCGCGCGCAGAACAGCCCGTCGCGCTCCGGCTTAAAGGTCCGGTAATTGATGGTCTCCGGCTTGGTGACTTCGCCGTGGGACCAGCTCCGGATCTTTTCCGGAGAAGCCAGCGAAATGCGGATCGAATCGAAATCCGCAATCATGTTCGCCCGATCGTAAGGTGAAGATCTCAAAGTGGCCTCCAGTTTCCCCAAAAACTCTTGACGCGGAGACGCTGAGACGCTGAGAAAAAACCGGGAAGTGGGTTCCCTGTCGCTCCTCGGCGTCTCCGCGTCTCCGCGTCGATCATGTTAGTCCGCCGCGATTGCCAGCTCCGGCAGTTCCTGCGGCTTCTTCATCAATTCCACATCGAGACACAGCGATTGCAGTTCGCGGATCAGCACGTTGAACGATTCCGGAACGCCCGGCTCGATGGCGGCCTCGCCCTTGACGATGGCCTCGTAGATTTTGGCGCGTCCGTACACGTCGTCGGACTTGGCCGTCAGCAGCTCCTGCAGAATGTAAGCCGCGCCGTAGGCTTCGAGCGCCCAAACTTCCATTTCGCCGAAGCGCTGGCCGCCGAACTGCGCCTTGCCGCCGAGCGGCTGCTGCGTGATCAGGGAGTACGGCCCGATGGACCGCGCGTGAATCTTGTCGTCCACCAGGTGCGAGAGCTTCAACATGTAGATGTAGCCCACCGTTACCGGCTGCTCGAAGGCCGTCCCCGTCATGCCGTCGTAGAGCGTGGTCTTGCCGGAAGTCGGCAGCTTGGCGTCGGTCAGCGCTTTCTTGATTTCCCGTTCCGTTGCGCCGTCGAACACCGGGGTCGCGTAATGCAGGCCCAGCGCCTTGGCGGCCCATCCCAGGTGCGTTTCCAGAATCTGTCCGACGTTCATGCGGGAAGGCACGCCCAGGGGGTTGAGCACAATTTCCACCGGCGTTCCATCCGGCAGGTACGGCATGTCCTCGTCCGGAAGAATGCGCGCGATGACGCCCTTGTTCCCATGGCGGCCGGCCATTTTGTCGCCTACCGAAAGCTTGCGCTTCATGGCGATATAGACCTTTACCAGCTTGATCACGCCCGGCGGCAGTTCGTCGCCCTTCCTCAGCTTGCCGATCTTCTCGTCGGTGATCTTCTCGAGCACCGCGATCTGCCGCGACGTCATCTCTTCGATTTCGTCGATTTGCTCGTTTAGCCGCGGGTCCTTCGCCGGAATGCGCATGCGCTTCAGGTCGCGCGATTTCATCTTCTCGATCAGGTCGCGCGTCAGCTCCGCGTCCTTCGAGAGCAGGCGCTTGTTGGTCTTCTCGTCGTGCAGGTCGGCCAGCAGTTTCTTGCCTTCCAGCAGTACGGCCAGACGCTTGGAGCGCTCGTCGGTCAAAATGCGGATTTCGTCCAGCAGGTTGCGCTGCAAGCGCTGGATCTGGGTTTCCTCGATGTTCCTCGACCGCTCGTCCTTCTCTTGCCCCTTGCGCGAGAAAATCTTGCAATCGACAATCGTGCCCTCAATGCCCGGCGGGCAGTAGAGCGAGGCGTCCTTCACATCGCCGGCCTTTTCGCCGAAGATGGCGCGCAGTAGCTTTTCCTCGGGAGTGAGCTGGGTTTCGCCCTTCGGCGTGACCTTGCCCACCAGAATGTCGCCCGGCTTCACCGTGGCGCCGATCCGTATAATCCCGCTGTCGTCCAGGTTGCGCAGGAAGGAATCCGCGATGTTCGGAATGTCCCGCGTGATTTCCTCGGGCCCCAGCTTGGTATCCCGCGCTTCAATCTCAAACTCCTCGATATGGATCGAGGTGTAGTAATCTTCCTTGACCAGCTTCTCGCTGACCAGGATGGCGTCTTCGAAGTTGTACCCGCGCCAGGGCATGAAAGCCACCAGCACGTTGCGGCCGAGGGCCAATTCGCCCAGGTCCGTGCAAGGGCCGTCCGCCAGCACGGTCCCCTTTTTCACCCGCTGCCCGGCCTGCACAATGGGCTTCTGGTTGATGCAGGTGTTCTGGTTCGAGCGCTTGAATTTGGTGAGCTGGTAGATATCCGCGCCCACCTCGCGCGAAAGCTGGCCTTCCTGAGCGGCCCCTTCCACGCGCACGATGATGCGCTCGGAATCGACCGAGTCCACCACCCCGGAGCGCTTGCTCAGCACCACCGCGCCCGAATCCCGCGCCGTCACCGCCTCCATGCCGGTGCCCACGTAGGGGGCGTCGGCGCGCAGCAGCGGCACGGCCTGACGCTGCATGTTCGACCCCATCAACGCGCGGTTGGCGTCGTCGTTCTCAAGGAACGGAATCAAACTCGCCGCCACCGAGACCAACTGCTTGGGGCTAACGTCGATGTAATCGATCTCATCGCGCGACTTCAGCACGAAGTTGCCGGCCTGCCGCGCGTTCGAAAGATCCGGAACAATGCGTCCCTTCTCATCGAGCTCCACGTTGGCCTGCGCCACCGTCCATTTATCTTCTTCCCATGCCGAGAGGTACTCGCAATGGGCCTCATACTCGGCCGGCTGCTTCTTGGCGCCCAGTTTCCGGTTGGCGTCCTCCACTTCCTGCCGCCGCACCACGTCCCCGACCTTGAAATCCGCGTCGCCGGGGTTCAGGATCTTGATTTCGTCCACCACCGCGCCCTTTACCACCTTGCGGTAGGGGCTTTCGATAAACCCGTAGTCATTGATCCGCGCGAAGCAGGAGAGCGACGAAATCAGCCCGATATTCGGACCTTCCGGCGTCTCGATGGGGCAGATGCGCCCGTAGTGCGTCGGGTGTACGTCGCGCACTTCGAATCCCGCGCGCTCCCGGCTCAAGCCGCCTGGACCGAGCGCCGAAAGACGCCGCTTGTGGGTGATCTCAGAGAGCGGGTTGGTCTGGTCCATGAACTGCGAAAGCTGGCTCGATCCGAAAAACTCGCGGATCGCCGCCATCACCGGCTTGGCGTTTACCAGGTCGTGCGGCATGGCCGTGGACATTTCCTGGTACACCGACATCTTTTCCTTGATGGCGCGCTCCATGCGCACCAGGCCGATGCGGAACTGGTTTTCGAGCAGTTCGCCGACCGCGCGCACGCGCCGGTTGCCCAGGTGGTCGATATCGTCCACCCCGCCAATGCCCTTGCGCAGCTTCAACAGGTAGAGGATGGTGGCCTTGAAATCGTCCGAATCGAGCGTGCGCTTGTCGAGCGGCGTGGCGTCGGCGCGATCATGCAGCTTGATATTGAACTTC